>Ga0187889_10000705_pt1 | contig 38989 bp, 27 predicted proteins | sample June2016WEW_7_10_2_FD_132992 | JGI IMG/M metagenome (GOLD analysis project Ga0187889, IMG submission 132992) | Peatland microbial communities from SPRUCE experiment site at the Marcell Experimental Forest, Minnesota, USA - June2016WEW_7_100 | ecosystem: Environmental > Terrestrial > Soil >... | reverse complement strand
GCGCGGCTCGGGACAGCCGTTGACGATGCCTGATTTTTCAGAGGACGGCGGCGAGGAGCCCGAGATTGCCGGCCTCTATGTGATTGCCGCCGACGGCACTCCGTATCGGCTCGGCTTCGCTCTCGGCAACGAGTTTTCCGACCACGTGATGGAGCGTCAAAACTATCTCTGGCTCGCTCATTCGAAGCTGCGGCAATGTGCGGTAGGGCCTGCGCTGCGAGTAGGCGCGCTGCCCGACCATGTCGAAGGCGTCTCGCGCGTGCTGGCTGTCGACGGACGCGTCCGCTGGGAGCGTCCGTTCCTGAGCGGAGAGGCCAACATGTCACACTACGTCGGCAACCTCGAGCATCATCATTTCAAGTACGCATTGTTCCGCCGTCCCGGCGACGTGCACGTCCATTTCTTCGGCACGGCGACGCTGAGCTTCGCCGATGGGGTGCGGGTGCAGCCCGGCGAGATATTCGAGATCGAAGCGGAAGGATTCGGCAGGCCACTGCGTAATGCGCTGGCCGTGGAGCCTGCGCCGGATGCGCGCATCGCGGTACTTTGAGCGAAACGCTTCCCGTGAAGCTTGATAGCTCGGGGTATGCCTATTCCGAGATCGCTTATTCGAACGCCGAATAATCGGTCAAAGCTTCTTGAGCTTCTTCGGTCAGGTTATGCACCGCCAATCTGGTTTCGTGGACCATGTAGACGCAACCGGCGACCAGCGCCGTGACTGCAAAGACGCCAATCGCAAGTGCGATTACGGCTATTGCCCGGAACACGAGTTGATTGCCGAAGTATGCCGACGCCGCGCCGATCACCGAGATCAGCGCTGAAGCCGCCAGCCCTCCAAGCGCCGCATACAAGAGGCGCAGGGCCTTGACGAGAAACTGAGCGCGCCTCTGCAACCGTTCGAGTTGACGCACACGCGATCCATATTGCGGGCTGCCCTGTCGAAACTTCGGCATCGCTTCGGTCAGGGCGCGCGTTCTATCCACAACGCGTGCAATGCGGGTGCCGATTCCCAGACACAGCACGGAGCAGGCGTTCGTCAGAACCGCTGGAGCGACGATGGCGGTGAGTACGGCGAACGGGTTTTCGTGTAAAGGCGCACTCATAAAGCAATGATCCTAGCAGGCATGTGCCTACACAGGTTCGTCCAGTTTGGTTTCCATATGCTGGATCGCCGCATAGGGATAGATGGCGACGCGCGCATCTCCCTTATGGCGTGCCTGTAGCTGCGTGATCATGTCCGCCCAGGTCGAGGCAAAGACCGCGTTGGACGGGAACTTGAGCATCTGCCGCTTATCCATGTACTGCGAATACACGATCAGTTGCGTATTGCCGGGAAAGGGCTCTCGCGGTGCGGCCACTGTGTCAAGATAGGTTCTGCCGTTCATGCCGGCCCGGCGCGCCTCCCAATAGTGCATGGCGCTGAGCCCTTGAGGATGCTGGAGAATCAGCACGCTCGTGCCGCCTTCCCGCACGGTGGAAGCCCATTTATACCTGCCGCCCTGTGTGCTCTGCGGATAGGTATTACAAATCACGATGTCCGGATTGGGAACCGCTTTGGTCTGGTAGTGCTGCACGGCTGCCCGGCAGGCCGCACGGTGTGCCTCAACGATCTCGCCGGCAAACACGTGCGTCACCTGGCGCTTCCCGTTGTATAGAATCTGCACGCTGAAATCGACGTTAGCCAGGCGCGCTGCCTCGTCCATGTCAAGGCGGACTTCGTTCTTAAACATCGAGATGACGCCGGCGGGCGGGCGAGTCAGCCGCTTCATGACGACCTCGTGGTTGTAACTAACCGTCTCGAAGCCCGTCACGCCTGGCAGGATCGCTTTGGCGCCGCCGCCATATCCGGCAAACGCGTGCGCCTTGACACCGCTGATGGTCACGCGAACATCGGCCGCGGCAAAGGTCCGGTTAATCTTCACCAAGTTGCCGTGGGCGGTTGCGCCAATCTCTTTCAAGTTATCCCAGGTGTTATGGTTCACCCAGGCAAAGCGCCGTAGCAGATTGCTGCCAAGCTTGCGGACAACCTCGTCCTGTTCCAGATTGCGGTGCGTACCATATGAGCCGAGAAAAACAATGCGATTCTCGGGGATGCCGGCGGCCAGAAGTTCTTCCACAACAATCGGCGCAACCGCATAGGTCGGCGTCGGACGGGTGAGATCGTCGAAGGTAATCACCGCCGATTTCTTTCCCGCCGCAAGGTCGCGCAGTTGGCGCGTGCCGATGGGCTTTTGAATGCGGCTGAGAATCTCGTCATGCTCCAGCACAGGCGCATTGTGCCCAAGCATTGGCTGCAGCGTGATCTCCCAGTTCGCGGGGAAGTCGAGGCGCTCTTCGATATCCCCGAAGTGCTCATGCGTCGGTATGACTACCTGGCGCGCTTTTCCTTTGAGGGCAGGGACACTCTCCGCGAGAAGCATCCCCGGAGCCATGGCCGTGCCAATCAGCTTAGCAGCGGCAACAGACTTAATCCCGTTCTGCAAGAACACTCTGCGACTGATCATTTCTTTACCTCCCGCGGTGGGTTTCGGTGGCCAAGATTGCAAATCCAGTCACAAACCCGTTGCGTCAGCAGCGCACACAAATGACTTGCTCTGGTGTAACGGCAGGAGCATAGAACGATCGGGGAAGAGAGGCAAGAGAATGTCTGGACGAATGAGCCGAAATTTCCGTTTTGGCATGCCTTTTATGGTTTGCAACTCTTTCCGCGGGGAGTGGTCATGGCTGGCCGGTTCATCGTCGATACTGGTGTCGCGTCCCAGGAAATTCGCGCAATATCCCTTTGGAGTGTCATTCTGAGCAAGTACCGCGAGCGAAGTTGAGGCGTTGAGGCGGCGTCTGAGCCGCCTGCCGAAATCCTGAGCGGAGCGAAGGAACTCGGAAGCCGGGAGCGGCGCGGGGTGAAAGTCTCCTGGGATCCTTCGCTTCGCTCAGGATGACATCCTGGGACTTATGCAGCGAACTTACGGGACAGGTCCTAGTCGCCACGTTCGTAGGACAACGATTCTGCTGACACGTGCCGGCCGAGGCTGGAACGGTCCACCAGGAAGGCACGCTCAAGCAGGTCGGGCCGCAGCACTTCAGCCGCGGGGCCGGCGATCGATACAGCCTCGGGTGTGAGCAGAATCACCGACGAAAAATTTTCGCGAACGAGAGCGAGATCGTGCATCGCGGCGATGATGGTGATGCCACTGTCATTCAGTGTCCGCAGCAATCCCATCAGTTCAATTTGACGTCCGAGATCGAGGTGTTGCGTAGGCTCGTCGAGCATCATTACCTTGGGCTGCTGGGCCAGCCCGATGGCGATCTTCACCCGTTGTCGCTCGCCGCCCGATAGATCCGAATATGCGCGCTCGCGCAGGCCCAGGATATCGACCGCTTGCATTGCGCTCTCGACGACTTCGAAATCGCGGGCGGAGGGGCCGGCGAAGCGCCGCAGGTGCGGCACACGTCCTTGAGCTACGATTTCTTCCACTTGAAATGCGAATGGGACATCGAGGTGCTGGGGGACGAGCGCCGCATAGCACGACAGCTCGCGCCGGCTCCACGACTCCAGCCCGCGCCCCTGCAAAAGGACCGTACCCGATGTTGGGCGGAGAAGGCCGGCAACGATTTTCAGCAGTGTGGTCTTACCGACGCCGTTTGGGCCCACCAGCGCAATCATCTCCCGCTCTTCGATACGAAAGTTCAGATCGTCGAAGATAGCGCGCTCTCCGTGCGTGAAACGCACGTTGCGGAACTCGATCACGGCAGGCACTAGGGGGAAGATCTCCTTTTCTTCTGATTCAAAAGATAAAGAAACGCCGGACCGCCGATGAAAGCCGTCAGCAGTCCCACGGGGATCTCAGTTGGCGCAAACGCCGTGCGGGCAATCGTGTCGGCTACGATCAGAAACATCGCGCCGCTCAAAGCAGCCGCCGGTAAAAGCCGAAAATGGTCCGGCCCGAGAATGATTCTCAGGACATGCGGCACCAGCAGGCCGACAAACCCGATCAGGCCGCCCAGCGACACCGCCAGCGCAGTCAGAACCGAACCGATGACCACAACCAGAATTCGAATCTGGCCGACGCGCACTCCGAGCTGTTCGGCATATTCTTCACCCAGCGCGAGCGTGTTCAGTTGGCGCGCCAGCGGAATCGCCAGCACGAGCGCTGAGAGTTCAACCACGGTGATGATCAAAACCTGCGTCCAGGATGGAACGCCGACCTCTCCATGCAGCCAGGCTGTGAGTACGCGAATTCCCGGATTCGATGCTTCTTTCCCGAGTTCAAGGGCCGACGTGGCGGCGTTCAGCATGGTGCCGATAGCGAACCCCGCAAGCAGCATGTTTTCGACTGCGAATTTCCCGCCGGCCCGCGCCAGACTCCATACCACGGCCATGGTCAGCAGCGAACCCGCGAATGCCAGCAACGCGGTGGCGCTGATTCCGGCAATCGACATCGTCGGCACCAGAAACACGGCGACTGCTCCGCCCAGTGCCGCGCCGCCCGAGGCGCCCAGAACGAAAGGATCAGCCAAAGGGTTACGGAACAGGCCCTGGAACAGGACTCCGGTCGCCGACAACCCCGCGCCTACCAGTCCCGCGGCTATGACTCTTGGAAGACGGAGGGTAAACAAAATGATGCCTGCATCCCCGGCCTCGGCCGGATGCAGCAAAGCACGAATCACCGAGGCGAAGGGCACCCGGACCGCTCCCAGGCCCGCCGAAACCACTCCCGCCACCAACAGCGAGACGGCCAGCGTTACCAGTGTCGAAGATGTTTTCAAGCGGCGTCGCATGCTGAATTCAGCTTACAAGATATCCTGCACACTCCCCGGTCTTATCGTGTTCCACGCAGGTTCAGTGAACTTGCCGGCAGCGCATGGATTTGACGAGCGAAGTCCTCCAGCGCGTCGAACGCCACGGGACTGGGAAATTGCAAGCGATCATCGATACGAATGACGCGCCCCAGACGAACCGCGTCGAACGAGTCCCATCCGGCTCGTTGCCGCATTTCATTGAGCCCAAATGGCGAGTCTTTCAACACCAGCACGTAATCCGGCTTCCTGGAAATCATGGCTTCCAGGCTGACCCGCAGCCAATCCTGGGCCAGGTCGCGCGTAATCGGGCGTGCTCCGGCCACGGAAATCAATTCGGTGATAAACGCTCCACGCCCCGCCGTAATACAGGGATCAAGTGAAAGAACCAGGAAAACGGAAGGTCCGCGTCCGGCTTGCGCCGCCAGGGAACGCACTCTGCGCTCTCGCGCCCGCAGTTGCCCGATGAGTGAAGCCGCTTCATGCTCACGTCCGATCGCCAGGCCAATACTGGAAATCGAGTGATACAGCCCCGCGAGGCCCCTATCGCTCACGAGAAAAACCGGAATGCCAATACGCTCGATTCCCTGCACGGTCTCGGAGCTGTTCAAAGTTGCGACAGCGATTGCCAAGTCGGGATGCAAAGAGGCAATTTTTTCCAGTGACGGATGTAAAAGATCACCAACGCTTGGCTTCTCACGCGCTGCTTGCGGGGGATAGTGCGTGTAATCCGTGATGCCGGCAATGTCGTCACTGCCTCCGATGGCATACACGGTATCCGTAATGCTCGGCGTGAGGCAGATGACGCGATGAACATGGTCCGGGACGGAAACGCTACGGCCCAGGTCATCCATCACCAGTCGGGCCGCCGGGGCGGACAGCGACAACACAAGCAGGATTGCCGCGCACGCGCAGGCCTTTTTCAGCGCGACGATTCCTCTGCAATGCGCCGTAACGCGTGGGTGGAATCTTCCGAACACATCTTCTCCGCAAACTCGGTCAGGCGGGATTTCCGTAAGGGCGGCTTCCTTAGACCTCGTCTCGGTCGCCGGAGATGCTCGTCGGCTCTCCCATCGAAGCCGAACTGGCCATGGACACGTATCTGGCCGGTCTCCTGACTTGCGCGTCGGCGGTGCGAACCACCTTCCCAGAGAACAGCTACTCCAGTGGCTTTAATTGTTCGCACCTCAGCGCTCACAGTTGCGGGGCAGTGGCGGCATCTCACCGCGCTTCCCTTTGCCAGATGCGCTGTTATAGCTCCAATCATGCGGAGGTGTCAATCAGAACCGCAAGGGCCGTGATGCGCGAATCGCCTGCCCGGTTTCGACATGCCGGGGGATTCGATCCGTTCATGAAAGCGAGAGGCCAAGCGCGATGCCTGGCCTCTTGAGTCTTGGAACTGGACGCGGGATCAGAACTGAATGTCGAACTGCTCCTGGTGAAGCGGGGCGTCGCTCTTAACCAGAATCGGACGACGGACGAGTTCCTCCATCTCGGTCAGCCACCTGCCATTGTTTGACTTCAGCTCTTTCGCCACCTCGGGATTGACCCTCAGGGTGATGTCGGCGGCCTGGATGTGCGGACGAATCTTACGCATCTCCGAGTAGATTTCATTGCACACCGTGCTGACCGACTTGACGAACCCCGTGGCCGCGCAGTACGGACAGGGCGAACCCAGCGTGCGCTCCAGCGACTGCTTGACCCGCTTGCGCGTGATCGCCACCAGTCCGAAATCATTGAACTGCAGAACCTTGGAGGGTGCGCGGTCAGACTCGAGCGCCACTTCCAGCGTCTGCATGACTTTCTGCCGGTTCTTGCGCTCGTCCATGTCGATGAAGTCGATGACGATGATGCCGCCGAGATCACGCAGCCGGATCTGCCGCACGATTTCCTTGATGGCATCGCAGTTCGTCTTGACAATCGTGTCTTCCAGGCGAGCCGTTTTGCCGACATACTTGCCGGTGTTGATGTCAATGGCGACCAGCGCTTCGGTCTGGTTGATGACGATGTAGCCGCCACTCTTGAGCCAGACCTTCGACTTCAACGACTTGTTGATTTCTTCCTGGATGCCGAACTGCTCGAACAGCGGAGTGGGCTTGGTGTAAAGCTTAATGCGCCGCACCAGGTTCGGTTGGAAGCGCGAGGCGAAGCGCACGACTCGTTCGTATTCCTGCTCGGTGTCGACCCAAATCAGCGAAAAGTTCTCCGTAACCTGATCGCGCAGAATGCGCTCGACCAGGTTCAGATCGTGATAAATCAGCGCCGGAGACTTGCTGTTGTCGGCGCGGCTGCGGATCTCGTTCCACAGGTGCTTCAGGAAGCGGATGTCGGCGCGCAGCTCGTCTTCCTTGATGCCGGCGGCCGCGGTACGGACGATGAATCCGCCGTGGCCGTTTTCGCGCTCGCTGGTCACAATGCGCTTCAGGCGCTGGCGCTCGTCGTCAGAGCTGATCTTACGCGACACGCCAACATGGTTCACCGTCGGCATGTAGACCAGGAATCGGCCCGGCAGTGCAATGTGGCTGGTGATGCGGGCGCCCTTCTTGCCGATGGGTTCCTTGGCGATCTGAATCAGAACCTCTTGTCCTTCCTTGAGCAGGTCGCTGATCAGCGGCACCTGGCGCGGAGCATCACGGCGTCCGCGCATGGGCGGTCGTCCACGGCGTCCACGGCGGTCGCGCCCGCCACGGTCGGGATACGCGCGCTCGCTGCGCTGCTGGTAGCCGGCGGTCGCCCCCGGCGCGCGCAGCTCGGCTCGCCCACCGTCGCTCAATTCCCGAGGTCGATCGGAATCCTCGTCTTCTTCCTCGTCGGCCAACTCGGGCTCGGCCAGAATTTCCGATTCCTCGAACTCATCGGCGTCTTCCGGATCGAAGTCGTACTCGGATTCGTCCAGCGCATGCTCCTCGCCGGTTTCGCGAACGGTCTGTCCGAGCAAGTCGCCGTTGGCAGTTTCAGCCAGGCGATCGAACACCTGTTCTTCCATCTCCTGATGGCCTTCGGTGTTGAAGCTTTCGGCGTAGGAAGGCATGTCTGTCTCTTCCTCGTCGAGTTCTTCGTGTACCACCGGACCGCCCTCAGGCGAATAACTGCCGGCCTGGGGAGTTGCGGCGTGTTCGTCGCGCGCGGAACCCTGAGGCTCGGCCGGTTGAGCCTCCTGAATTGTCAACGGCGTCGGTAAGTACTCCCCATCTCCAGCCGGAGTTACCAGTGGTTCGTCGGCGGCGCGAGATGTCCATTGCTTTTTCTGATCAGCCTCCGCCTTGACCTCTTCACGTTCCGGCCTTGGCACTATAACCGGAGCCGCATCGTCATGGGGCTCGCCGACAGCGCGTGTGGCTTCGTATTCAGTATGGTTAGGCGCGATTACCGGCGCGCTCGACTTCTCATCCATAACGCGATCCACCGGCGCGGTGGGCTGGCGATAAGGCAGCAGTTCTGCCTCAAAGATCCCAGCGTCAGCGACAGTGTCCGGCGCAGCTTCGGAAACAGCGGCCGTATTTGCGGGGGCAACGTCAGGCGTAGCGGTCGTCGTCACGGGCACCGTCCGTCCGCCCGCTTCCGGCTCGGGAGCGCTGGCCGGTTCGGTGGCGGCGCTGTCCGTGTCAAAGTGCCTGGCCTCAGCCGGCGTCACCTCGGCGTGCGTCGCGGGGCCGGATTCCGGCTTACGGTACTTGGAGATCGACTCTCCGGGCAGAACAATGGGCGTGTAATTTTCCGGCAGGGAATACTCTTCCCGCGGTTCACGTTCGCGGTCGCGTTCACGACCACGGTCACGGTCACGGCCGCGATCACGGCCGCGCTCGCGATCTCCGCGTCCGCGTCCGCGGAAGTCGTCGCGGTGCGATGGGAACTCCTGACGCGGCTCCGGCGGCCGTTCACTCCCTTCCCGTGGCCCGGCGTCTGCGCCGCGGCTGTAGCGGGCGATGGACTCGCCAGGCAGCACTATCGGCGCGTAGTCGGCAGGCATGCCCTGGTAGTTCACCGGCTCTTTGTCGACGGCGGTAGCCTCCGGCATCAACTGTTCTTGCTGAACGGCGGCAGGAATCTCCGGCTCGACTTCTTCGGGTGCGGCAGATGGGTGCGGCTCGCCGGGAGCCGCCTCCGCCGACGAACCTGCGGGCTGCGATTCGGGCCCGCGCTCGCGACCTCCGCGGCGTCCGCGGCGTCTCCGGCGGCCCCGCCAGCGGTGCGCTCCTTCCACATCCTGGGGTTCCGCGCCCGCGCTTTCGGTTTCAGCCGCCTCGGCGGGCTCATCGGCCTCGTCAGCGAACTCTTCTTCCTCGGTCTCCTCCGGTTCCGGCCCGGCAGGCGCGGCCTCGGCGGAGGACTGCTTCACTTCGGCGAATACCGGTCGGATCGGCACTTCGCCAAACTCCTCCTCGTCCTCCTCACCTGCGAAATCGAGGAAGTCGGAGACATAGAGAAAAGCGTCGCGTTCCAGGCCAACATCGACGAAAGCCGATTGCATGCCGGGAAGCACGCGCGTGACGCGTCCTTTGTAGATCGAGCCCGCGAGGGTGTACTCATTTTCACGTTCGAAGTACACCTCGGCGAGCTGGTCGTCTTCGACCAACGCAACTTTGGTTTCGTGGGGGGTTGAAGAAACGTACAATTCCTTGTTCATGGTTGCTCCGGGCTCGCGGAACCGGCATGGACTCGAGATCCCGGCAAATGCAATGCAGTTGCCCGGGTGCTCACGGCCCGCGTCGAGTTAGCGAGCGTCACCGGAAGTGGAATAGGCAGGTCAGTCTTGAAGTTCGGTGGACCGCTCCGTCACGCCTAAGTGCTACGGCGTGGTGATGGAGAAGGGCCGGGGACCACACGGGTGAAGCTGTGTGGAGATTCCGCCAACACGCTTGCTCCCCAATTCGTCGGAACATCCGCTTCCGCCGGCGATGCCGGCCACAGACTCCGATGAAGTGAGCAAGTATTCATGTCAGCCGAAATTGCATCAATCTTCTGCACCGAAACACTACGTCGCGCCTTCAGGGTTTGTGGCCACACGCTCATTGGCAAAGCCGTATGGCCATGCCAAACAAGGGGCCGTTACCCGCCCCGGGCAACGTTCCTTCAATCCTGTCGGCCCTTTTCCTCTGGCCGGCGAGTGCCCTTCTTGCGAAGAGCGGTAAAAATCTTGACCTTTAATGTTAGTCGGGGCCGGGCTCAGGTCCTGAGCACCGCCGCCGAAATTCTTAGGCCGCTTTGCCTTCAGCAAGCATGCTAATTCACGAAACGGCGCATGCGGACGTTCATCACGATTCCGAGCGCCAAGAATGTAAATAGCACCGACGAGCCACCATAGCTCATCAACGGCAGCGGAATGCCGGTCACAGGCATAAAGCCGACCACCATTCCTACATTGACCAGCACATGAAACGTAAGAACCGCCACAACGCCCATCACGATGAACGTTCCAGCACGATCAGGCGCAGTTTGAGCGTTGCTGATCAAACGCATCAACATCAGGAAGTATAACAGTAAGACGAAGGTCGCGCCGACGAAACCGTGCTCTTCCGCCCAGGCGGCAAAGATAAAGTCGGTGTGGGGCACCGGCAGGAACTGCCCCTGGGTTTGCGTGCCCTTGGTCGCTCCCTTGCCCCAGAGCCCGCCGGAGCCGACCGCAACCAGCGACTGGTTCACCTGGTATCCGGAGCCTCTGGCATCCGCCTCCGGATCCATGAAGCTCGTCAAACGGACCTTCTGGTAGGGCTTTAGCCCGTAATGCCAGACGGCAGGCATCAGGATGCCGGCAATCAGCAGCAGAATCAGGGCATGCTTGGCCCGCATCCCGCCCAGAAACAACCCCATGATAGCTACCGGGACGTAGGTGAGCGCGGTGCCCAGATCGGGCTGCTTCAGAACCAGCAGCATCGGAACCCCGACGATCATGCCCGCCTTCACCAGCTCGCGAAACGGCAATTCACGTTCGTTGTAGTCGGCAAAATACTTGGCGATGGCAAGTATCAGGATCAGCTTGACCCACTCCGAGGGCTGAAAATGCGCTCCCCCGGGCATCAATATCCAGCGCCGCGCGCCCAGGTACTTGCGCCCGAAGACAAGCACCGCTACCAGCGACACGATGGCAATCCCATACATCCACGGTACATTTTCAAGCAGCACCTGGTAGTTCACCATGCTGAGGATCACCATCAGGACCAGTCCGGCGGATATCCAGTAGATCTGCCTGACGTGCATTCCCTGAAATTTCGTGTTCAGGGTTGCGCTGTAAATTTCGAGCACGCCGAGCGCGCAGATGAGAACCACGATCAGCAGCAGCACCCAATCGAAATCGCGGAAGCGGATATAGCGTCTCATCGCGGGGAGCCGCTCCTGGCAGGAGATTCGATAATGGCAAGGACGCCGGGGACATAGTCCCATGGTCGCCGTGCATTCTCCGCAAAAGCCTCCATGCCGGGCGCCGCCACCGCCGGGTGGAACTTTGTCCCCTCGGCAATGTGGAAGCGCGCGCCGCGCAACTCGTCCGCCGTGCCGCCCCACATGCCTGTCATCTCAGCCGGTTTCGGCTTAGCGGTTGTCTCCGGAACGTGCTTGGTTGGTCCGGGCTTGGCCGTCTCAGCTCCACTAGATTCGGGAGTGGTGGCAGGTTTCGATGCGGGTTTCTGTTCGTTTCCCGTGGCCGCGGCCACGTTCACCTGCTGGGCGCGCTTCTTTTCCACGTAAGCCTTGACGACCTGAGCGGCAATACGCGCCGCCAGGTACCCATGCTCACCGCCTTCGACCAGAATGACAACCACGATCTCGGGATTGCGACGCGGGGTGACGCCCACAAACCAGCCGTTATCCTTGAAAGCCGATTTGTTGGACACCTTGGCCTTCATCGCGTTGGAAATCGTTTGCGCCGATCCGGTTTTGCCGGCGAAGTCGATGCCGTTCAGATGCGCGCTGGGCGCCGTGCCGCCAGGGTTTACCACTTCGGCCAGGGCATCGGTGATCATGTTCCAACCCTCGCTGTCGATGGGAATCCGCTTCTCTTCGGTGTAGTTCACCATTTGCAGGTATTGCGGCGGCAACTGCTCGGGAAAGGCCACATGCGGCCGGCGCAAAGACCCATCCGAAGTGATGGCGCCGACGGCGCGCATCAGTTGCACGGGAGTGGTCGCTACCGCGCCCTGGCCAATGCCGACCGAGATGGTTTCGCCCGCGAACCACTTCTGCTTGTAATTCTTGATCTTCCACTCTTCGCTGGGCATGACGCCGCTGATTTCCTGCGGCAGATCGATGCCGGTTTTCTGGCCGAGTCCAAACATGGTTGCGTACTTGGCGATGCGCCCGATGCCAAGCCGTTCCGCTAGAGTATAGAAATAAGTGTCGCAGGACTGATAAATGGCCTTGAAAAGCGTAACCGAGCCGTGCCCGCTCTTCACCCAGCATTTAAAGAAACGCCCGTAGAACGTGCCACCGCCGCCACAATGGATGTGCAGGGTCTGCGAAATGCCCTCCTGCCACCCGGCAACCGACATGATGACCTTGAAAACAGAACCCGGGGCGAGTTGCGCCTGGATGGCTTTGTTCAGCAGAGGCTTGGCCGGGTCCGTCAGCAGGTCGTTCCATTCCTTGCGCGAGATGCGGACGGCGAAGGCGTTGGGATCAAACGCCGGACGGCTCACCATCGCCAACACTTCTCCGCTGCGGGGATCCATCGCCACGACCGCGCCGTTCTTGACTCCTAACGCCTCTTCAGCGGCGATCTGGAGATCGATATCGATGGTCAGCTTGAGTTGCTTGCCGGGAACGGCTTGCTTGTCGCTGAGTTCGCCTACTTCCTTGCCGCGACTGTTGACCAGCACACGCCGCGAACCGTTCTGACCCATGAGGATGTCGTTGTAGTACTTCTCGACCCCAGACTGCCCGACAATATCCCCCACGCTATTGAACTGGAACTGAGACTGGTTCAGCATCTCATCGCTGACTTCGCCGACGTAGCCGATCAGGTGGGCGGCGAAGCCGTTTTTCGGGTAGAGCCTGCGGTGGACGGTGATGGTGTCGAGTTCAGGATACTCGTTGCGGTGCGACTCGATAAACGCCAATTCGTCGGGCGTAACGTCGTATTTCAGAAAGATGGGAGTGAAGCCTGGCATTGCCGCAACCCGCTTCAGGCGCTGGCGCAGCTCCGCCGGATCAAGATGCAAGCCGGCGGCGATGCCGTCGAGATCGGCGTCGAGATTCGTCTGCCTTTGATCGCGCAGCAGCAGCGCCGAAAACGACGGATAGTTGTCGACAATGATGCGGCCTTCACGATCGAGAATCTTGCCGCGCGGCGCCAAAATGGGGACTTCGCGGACGCGGTTCATCTGCGCCTGCTGGTCATACTTTTCCTGGTGAATGATCTGCAAGCGCCAGAGCCCAAAAGCGAGCAGAATGAAGATCGCCAGGATTCCGTACTGGACACCAGTGAGCCGAATTTGGGGAACTTTTTCTTCGCGCCCGAACATCGATTGTAACTGCCTCAATCTTAAAACCGCGAATTCATGGAACCAATGGAACGTTCCACCTAATTCTACCCCGATTGTGCCTACGGCAATGCCTCGAAGGTACTACGGCGGACAAGGAAAGACACTTGAATGGCCGCATTCGTCAGCCATGCTCCGTGCAAGCCAATCCAGGGCCCGAAGCCGATTCGGAGTGCACCGTAGTCTCTTTGACGCTTACGATCCAACGAACCTGGCGTATAGGCTGCGGGCGACTCCCGTGTCGGTCGTGCCCTTTATGATGGCCCGCCCATCGGGAAAGAGCGTCAGCTCGTAGGGGTCGCGCCAGAACTTGAGCACGAACTCGTTATGGCGCACCGTACCGTGTGGCAGCAGCAGTTGCTCCATCTCGCTGAAGTCGATTGGCCGATGGCGCTCGTGGATTTGCACGGAATTGCGGCCACACATGGTGATGTGCGGCCTGGCTTCGCCGGAGAGGTGGATAAAATCTTCTTCGTCACAGGCGCGGCAACCGGGGCGCGGATGATCGGCAACGATCTCGGTACGATCGTTATTCCATACGTCCAGCGAGAGCAGGCTGCGCCGCAGCTTGTCGCGGGCGCCCACCAGAAACTTCAACGTTTCGGTGACGGTGATCGACGCCAGGGCATTCACCGCCGAATTCAGAATGCCCGATGTGTCGCAGGTCTCCACCACGCCGCGCGGCGAATCCGGAAAGATGCAGGCAAGGCACGCCGTCTCCTGCGGTAGCACGTTCATGGTGAGTCCGTAGCTGCCAACCGCCGCCGTATAGATCCAGGGCCGCTTGAATTTCACCGCGAAATCATTGATCAGATAGCGGGTTTCGAAGTTGTCGGTCCCGTCCAGGATGATGTCCGCTCCGTTCAGCAACTCCTCGGCGTTGGCCGGAATCAAGTCCTCGACCCGGGCATCGACCTCGATTTCGGAGTTGAAGCTATGGATTTTGCGGGCGGCGGCCACAGCCTTGGGCAAAGATTCCGCGGCATCGGCCTCGTCGAACAGCACCTGCCGCTGTAAGTTGCTGGATTCTATGTAGTCACGGTCGATGATCCGCAGATAGCCTACCCCGGCGCGCGCCAGCAGGGAACTGAGGGCCGATCCGGTGGCGCCGCACCCGACAATGACGGCCCGCCCCTGGCCCAGCTTCTTCTGGCCTTCAGCGCCGATGCCGCGAAACAGAATCTGCCGCGAATAACGATCCTCGAATTTCGTTTGTGATTTCATGATTTTAGCCGGAAACCATTTATTATAAGTGAGCTGACACGCATAGTCAGGGCCTTGAGGGATAGATGTCTGGCACCGGGAATGAGAGTTTCTGCTGCGAGCAGAATCACTGCTCATGAAGGCAACTTCAGTGTGCGACGACAGGCCGGGTGAAAAGGGCGTCTCTTTGCTGGCCAGAGCCGCATCGCCCATCAGGCTCCTGGTGTTTCTGTCCGCTGTCTGCCTCGCCACTGCCGCCGCTCAGGATCGGAATACTCCGCCTCCGCCGAACGCCAATCAGCCGCCAACGTCGCAAGCGACGATTCAGAAGCTGCCTGCGGGATTTGTGGCCCGCGTCGAGTTGCGCGGTACCGCCATGGGGACGGCGCCCTACGTCGTCGCTTTGATCGAGCAGAATCCCGGCACCGCCGTGGACCGCGATGCCATTCGCCGGAGCATTCGGCGGCTTTATGAGACGCGGCTGTTCGAAACCATCGATGTTGTCTGGCAACCCGCCGAAGCCGGGCAGATCAATCTTATCTTCGAAACCACGCCCAGGTACTTCTGTGGATCGCTTTCGGTCGATGGTTTACCCAAGGATGGGCCGCGCCTGAATGAAATGATTGCCTCGGCCAGCCTGGAGCTCGGGACTCACTACTCGCCGGAACGGATCTCGCAGACCCTGGAGCGCATGCACCGCCTGCTGGAAGAACACGGCTACTATCAGGCCCAGCTCACTTACCAGGAGTTTCCGGTTCCCGCGCTGCAGCAGATGAACGTCAAGTTCCATGTTGTTCCGGGCAGCATAACGCACGTCGGCCGGGTGACTCTCGCGGGCGATTCCGACCTCGCTCTCGACGACATCGAAGACTTCGCCGACATTCGGCCCGGCGACAAGGTTCAGAGGGGCCAGATTCAACGTGCTCTCCAACGGCTGCGCAAGCGCTTCCAAAAGGGCAGGCGCTTGACGGCGCAGGTCGGAATCGCCCATTCGTACAACGCGGCAAACAATACCCTCGACTACACCATCGAGGTGCGGCGCGGGCCCGAGGTCCACATCATGACCGAGGGCACGAAGTTAACCCGGGGCCAGTTGAAGAGATATGTCCCGGTCTTCCAGGAGGGGGCGGTCGACGAGGACCTGCTCAACGAGGGACGCCGCAATCTGCGGGATTTTTTCCAGACCGAGGGGTTTTTCGACGCGAAAGTCAACGTGCGGGAAGAGCGGGAAGACGGCGCCGTCAAAGTCGTCTATCAGGTGGATCGCGGCGCGAGGCATAGTCTGTTCGGCATCAGGATAGAAGGCAACAAATACTTCGACAGCCGAACCATACGCGAGCGCTTGTCTCTACAGCCGGCAAGTTGGATGCAGCCGCATGGCCGTTTCAGTCAGGCGATCCTCGCCGTCGACGTTTCGGCGATCAAAAACCTTTACGTGGCGAACGGGTTTCCTAAGGTGGAGGTCGTGGCGAATGTCGTCGACGACTATGAAAGCGATCCGCGACGATTGTTCGTCGATTTCCGGATCGTGGAAGGGCAGCAGATGCTGGTGCGGAGTCTCACGATCGCCGGAAACAAGGCTTTTCCGACGGAGCTGCTCCAACGCAATCTTTACATTGTGCCCGGCCAGCCGTATTCAGAGATGAACGTCGCCACCGATCGCGATACCCTGGTCAACTTCTATTTCAACAATGGATTTCCCCAGGTGCAGTTCGAAGTTACCGCGAAACCGAGTGAGACCGATCCCCGGCGTATCGATGTCGCCTATAAGATCACTGAAGGTGAACGAATTTACGTCGAGAATGTGGTTGCTTCGGGACTGGTGCATACGCGGCAGAGCGTGGTGGACCGCCGGTTCAGCATCCGTGACGGGGAGCCGCTCGACCAGGCGAAGATGGTCGAGACGCAATCCCGCTTGTACGACCTCGGAATTTTCAACGAAGTGAACATGGCGGTGCAGAATCCCGGCGGGCAAATCGACCATAAGAACTTGCTCTATCAAATCCAGGAGGCCCGGCGCTACACGGTTCAGTTCGGCGGCGGTATAGAATTCTCAACCGGCAATCAGCCTGGCAGCAACCCTCAGGGGAATACCGGCGTTAGTCCCACGGTATCTTTCAATGTCACGCGCATCAATTTTCGCGGGCGAGACGAGTCGCTGATCCTTAGGACGCAAGTAGGGGAACTGATCAAGCGCGTTCTGCTCAGCTTCGACCAGCCGCACTGGTTCGATCTGCCCAAGTGGCATTTCACAGCCACGTTTTTATACGACAATACGCGCGACGTGAATACGTTCACGGCGCAGCGGCTGGGCGGCTCGCTTCAATTGGAGCAGCGTGTTTCGCGCGCCAACCGTCTGTTTTATGCTTTCAGCTACCGCCAAGACAAAGTTGATCCGAGCAGCTTTCCGGCCGGCTTCAGCCAGGACCTGCTGAATATCTATGCCGTTCCGGTGCGTATCGGAATGCCTAGCGTCACCTTCGTCCGGGATACGCGTGACGATCCGGTCGACTCGACCAAAGGAATTTACACCACGGCGGATTTTGGCGTAGCGACAGGAGCCTTGGGCTCGGAGGCGAACTTCGGGCGTGTGCTCGTGCAGAATACAACCTATCATCGCTTCCGGAACAAATATGTCTTTGCGCGCTCAACCCGCATCGGGGTCGAATCGCCTTACAACACCTCCAGCGTGGTCCCCCTGCCGGAGCACTTTTTCGCCGGCGGCAGCACTTCCTTGCGAGGATTCGCCGTCAACCAGGCGGGACCGCGCGATCAGTTTTCAGGGTTTCCGGTCGGCGGGAACGCCATGTTTGTCAATAACCTGGAGCTGCGTGCTCCGCCCGTGCGCTTGCCGCTCGTCGGTCCGGGATTCAGTTTCGTTGTCTTTCACGACATGGGGAACGTCTTCGACACCGCCGACCACATGTGGAGCAATCTGTTGCGCTTCTCGCAACGTAACCAGCAAGGCTGCAGAAGCCTGACGTCACCATGCGATTTCAGCTACATGTCGCAAGCGCTTGGCGGCGGAGTACGCTACCATACGCCGATCGGACCTTTGCGGCTCGATTTTGGCTACAATCTAAATCCGGCGTACTTCGAGGTACAGCCTGGACCGCATATCGAGCAGGTGCGGCACTTTAACCTCTTTTTTAGTATTGGGCAGACGTTCTGATGAAGATTCTGGCATTGATATTCGCTCTTGTTTTTTTGTTTTCCGCCCTGGCCTCGGCCAGCGAGCCGGTCGATCGCATCGTGGCAACCGTCAACGATGATCCCGTGCTTGCCAGTGACGTGGAGGATGCTATCCGCGTCGAGGCATTTATGCAGGGCAGGGCAGTCGCGGAGATTCCCCTGGCAGATTACCGGGCAGCAACGGATCGGCTGATCGATCGGACGCTGATCCGGCAGCAGGTGACCAGCGGGTACATTCCGCCGGTCCAACAGGTGGAATGGCGCATGGCCCAGGTGCGGGCGGCGTTTCCAGCGGCAAAGTCGGACGCGGCATGGCGAGACCTGCTGGCCTCCTATGGAATTCAGGAGCAGCAACTGCGTAAAAGCGTCGAAGAACAGGTCCAACTGATGCAATTTGTCGACGCGCGGCTACGCCACATGGTTAGCGTGTCCCGTGCCGAAGTGGAGGACTACTACAAGCAGAAGCTGCTCCCGGAGTTGAGCCGGAAGGGAGCCGTAGCCGAGCCGCTGGCTAACGTACAATCCGAGATTCACGAACTTCTGTTACAGGGGAAAATCGACGCCCAGCTTAATGCCTGGCTTGCCAGCCTGCGAGAGCAGGGGAACGTGCGAATTCTGCGCTCTGCGGTGGAAGCCGCAACCGGCTCCGGCGGCGACTCAAGTGCGATGTCCTTCTCCGCCGTAGTTGGACGATGATGATCCGCCAAACCGGTTTCGCGGGAGGTCATGGTTCCGGATACTCCAACTCCGGAACCGCTCTAATTGCCGCGCTTGCCGGCCTTGTCGTGCTTGCCCTCTCTCTCTGCGCCGGTTGGTATCTTAACAGCGCTTTCTTTCACGAGCGCATGCGGCAGAAGCTGGTATTCGCGCTGCAATCGGTCACCGGTGGCGCCGTCGAAATCAGAAGCTTCCAATGGCGCCTGTCCCGACTCGAATTCGACGTTGACAACCTCACCATTCATGGACTCGAAGCTGCCGGCGAGCAGCCCTACGCGCATGTCGATCATCTCCGCGCGCGACTGAAAATTCTCTCGATATTGCGGCGGGAAATAGCACTGCGGGAGCTTTCTCTCAGTCGTCCCATCATTCACATTCTGGTCGATGCCGACGGCCGCACGAATCAGCCTTCTCTGCCCATCGGCGGAAATAAGAACGCGGTCCAGGCGCTGTTCAACCTGTCGATGGAGCGACTGCAACTCAGTGATGGCTGGCTCCTGTGGAACCAGCGCCGTATGCCGCTCGATTTCTCAGCCGATGATTTTTCGCTGACGATGACCTACGTGAAGGATGCGAGCAGGTATGACGCGCAAGCTCGCGTCGGCAAGCTCCAACTTCTGACTGCGGGCTATCAACTTCCCATGGCTCAGGGACAGGCGGAGTTTAGTCTCTATCCGGACCACGCGACACTCAACTCGCTGAGAGTTTCCGTCGGTCACTCGCTGCTTGAGGCGAACGGAACCCTGACAAACTGGAACGATCCGGTCTTGACCGCACTCTACAAAGTTGCTGTCGACACCGCTGAGGCGGCCGCGATGGCGGGACCCATCAGCGCACGGGCGGCGTCGGACTCGCCTCTGCGCCAGTTCAGCGGAGGAGGGCTCGAAGTCTCTGGCAGAGGCGTATTCTCGCGGCAATCGTTTACCTCCTCGGGCAAGGCCATCTTCAAAGGCGTGGCTTGGACGGCTGGTCCGCTCGTTATCAGGAACCTCACGGGCGGACTGGAGTTTTCGGCAGATCTCGAAAGCATTACCGTGCCTCATCTATTTGCCGCGGCGCTAGGCGGCTCCGTGACTGGGCAGGCGGAAATATCGCACTGGTTCGTACCAGCGGCGCCCAGCGGCAAGGGCGGTCGCGGGAGGCCAGCGGAGGAGCAGGGCACTGCGAACTTTATCCTTCGCTCGCTTTCCCTGAAGGAGATTTCGGCCTCCCTTCCAAGGCGCGCGCAGGAGTCGCTGAACCTCGGTGGGCGGGTCAACGGCAAGGTCGCAATGGTCTGGCACGGTTCGCCGCAGAAAGCCGATACCAGATTCAATCTCGATGTCGCTCCGCCGCCGCTGATCGTGCCAGGGGAAATTCCGCTATCGGCACATCTCGAGGCCACCTACTCAGGGTCCAGACGGTTGCTTGCAATCGCAACTTTGAGCGCCGAGAGCAAAGCAACCCGCCTGCAAGCGAGCGGCAATCTCGGAGGCATCGCCGGCAATCTGCGGTTTGCGATCAACACCGGCAACCTTGGCGAGATTCAGCCGCTTCTGGCGCAACTGCCGGTGCTTCCCAAGACGCTGCCTCTCGAGTTGGCTGGTGCCGCGTCCATCAGCGGAACTGCCTCCGGCACTTTTTCCGCTCCGCTGGTTGCCGCGCATCTTGAGCTGCATGATTTCACCACCGCCATTCCTCGTGGCGGGGAGCAACCGCCGTCTGTCCAAGCGAAACCGCCGAAGCGGGCAAGCCACATGCTCGGAGCGCTGTCGGTTTTTCGCTCCACGAAGATTGCAACCGCCCTCCCGGCGACGGGGCCCCCGACACGCGCCGAAGTTGCGCGTGGTGGGGTGAAGGACGAGCCTGCTCCTCTCCGCCTTCACTGGGACGAGGCTCAAGCAGACGTCTTCTACTCTCCGCAGTCGATTTCGGTGCGGCATGCAAAGCTGCGCCGAGGGCCGGCCGAGATCGATTGGGAGGGGAGCTCCTCGTTGCTGAAAGGCCAATTCGCGGAATCGTCGCAGCTTCACGGCCGTTTGCAGGTTCGCGACGGAGAACTCGCCGATTTGCAATCGATAATCGGAACGAACTACCCCATCCACGGCAGGCTGGATACCGCCTTGCAAATCGACGGTCCCCTTCATCAGTTGAACGGAACGGGACATCTCACGCTGGCGAACGTCGTGGCCTATGGGCATGCGGTTCGTTTGGCCGGCGCCGATTTGAAGTTCGAGGGCAGTGATCTCAAGATCCAGAATCTGGTTGCGGCCAATGATTGGGGCAAGGTGACTGGCGGAGGCGAGTACAACGTTTCCAGCAAGCAGTTCAGCTTTCTGCTTCACGGGGCTAACCTTCAACTGGAGCGAGTCCGCCAACTGCAAGTCAGGAGGGTGCACATCCAAGGAGCGCTCGGATTTGAAGCGCAAGGTTCGGGCACGGCGGAAACTCCCGTAATCAACGCCGCTCTTCGACTGCGTGACCTGGTTGTCAACGGAGAGCGCATTGGCGACTTCAACGCCGTCGCCGTCACCCATGGCGCGGACCTCACGCTGACCGCACGTTCAGCGTTCCAGAACGCCGCGGTTGCACTCGATGGAAGCATCCACCTGCGAGGCGAAATGCCGATGCAAGCCAAACTGGTGGCCAGCAATCTCGTCCTCGATCCGTTGATCAAAAGCTTCTTTCCGGCCGGACATGCGGCTCACGCCGTACTTGACGGCGAGATTCTGGTGCAGGGCGACGCCCGCTCGCCGCTCTCACTTAGCGCGGAAGTCAATATCCCAAGAGTTCAAGGAGAACTGGAAGGCCTTCCCGTTCGCAATGCCGGCCCAATTCTCCTGCACATGCGGGATCAGGTGGTAACCGTCGATCAGTTTCGCCTCGAAGGGCAGCAGACCCACTTTGTCGAGATTCACGGACAGGTCCACCCCTCCGGCGACCAGCGTTACCATCTTGATGCTGACGGCAAGATCGATTTGAAGCTGTTGCAAACGCTTGCACCCGATCTCAGCTCGCGGGGCGTCGCCGACCTCACCCTTCGAGTTCGCGGCACCATTCCCAGGCCCTCCTTGAGCGGGCAGGTGCGCATTACCGAAGGTGCCGTTTCCTACATCGATCTACCGAACGGCTTAAGCAACATCAACGGCGTCCTTGCCTTTAATCAGGACAGATTGCAGGTCCAGGAACTCACGGCTGTTACCGGAGGTGGCCGCCTCAAGCTGGGCGGTTCGGTCAGTTACGCGCAGGAGATCGTCTTCAACCTGACCGCCGAAGGCCACGATATTCGCCTGCGATATCCCGAGGGCATAAGCTCCGGTGTCGACGCCAGCCTGGCGTTTTCCGGTACTACCAGCAACGCGCTGCTTTCGGGCGAAGTGACCGTCAGCCGGCTCGCCTTGAATCCGCAGTTCGATTTCGCAAGTTACCTCATCAAGACACAGCTTGTGTCTGCCCCGGCCAATCCCAAAGCCCCGGCCAACAATGTAAAGCTTGACGTGCGGGTAGTTTCTACTCCGCAGCTCCAGGTGCAGACTTCACTGGCAAGGGTCACCGGCAATGTGAGCCTGCACATCCGCGGATCAGCCGCGCGGCCCTCGGTTTTGGGGCGAATCGGCATTCTGGAAGGCAATATTACGCTTGCCGGCACAACCTACCGGCTCGATCGCGGCGATATTTCCTTCACCAACCCGGTCAGTATCGATGCCAACATCGACATCGAGGCATCCGCCCGCGTCCGCGATTACGACATCACGTTGGGTTTGCAGGGGCCGCTCAGTCGCATGAACATGACGTACAGATCTGACCCACCGTTATCGTCGTCGGACATCATCTCATTGCTGGCGCTGGGGCGAACCCGCGAAGAAGAAATCGCGCAGCTTCCCGGTTCAACGCCGGGCGCGTCCAATCTCACCGAGTCGGCCTCAACCGCCATTCTGGGAGAGGCTCTCAACTCGGCGGTGAACAGCCGCCTGCAGAAGTTGTTCGGCGTGAGCCGAATCAAGATAGATCCCAATGTTGCCGGCCAGCAAAGTGGGGCGAATGCCCGCCTGACAATCGAGCAAACGGTCTCCAATCGCGTCACCTTGACCTACATCACAAACCTCGCTCAATCGGCGCAGCAGATCTTACAATTTGAGTATTACATCACGCCGAGCATATCGCTTGTCGGAGTGCGGGATCAGAACGGCGTGGTAGGCTTCGACGTCTTTGTGCGCCGCCGGAAGCGCTGAGCCATGGCGGCATAAATCGTATCCGCGCACGGGGCCCCTCGGCGAACCCCGCTCGCTGGGGTGAGGACCCGCCTTCATGCCAATGGACCACTTCAGCCCGGCCGATCCGTTCGTCAACGCGAGACTCCGGATGGTCGCGGAACAACTCCGCGATCGCGGTATTCGCGATGAGCGCGTGCTGCAGGCCATGGCAACCGTTCCGCGCCACGAATTCGTACCGCGGGAGGACTGGGGCGAAGCCTACGAGGACCACCCGCTCCCCATCGGCGAAGGCCAGACGATATCGCAGCCCTTCATCGTCGCGTTCATGATCGAAGCGCTCAGTGCCGAAGCCGGCGATACGGTACTGGAGATCGGAACAGGAACAGGATATGAGGCGGCGGTGCTCTCGCGCCTCGCGACACGTGTGTTGACCGTGGAACGGGTTGCGTCGCTCGCCATGCGGGCCCAGGCAAACTTTGCCCGGCTGGGATATAGCAACATCGAAGTCAGTGTAGGAGACGGGAACCAAGGACTGCCGCTCTCGGCGCCATTCAAGCGGATCATTGTGGCTGCTGCCGCTCCCGCGGTGCCTGAGCCTTTGCTCCAGCAGCTCGATGAAAACGGGACGCTCGTCTTGCCTGTCGGCAGCGCCGATTTGCAGGAGTTGCAGGTGCTACGCAAGGCCGGCGGCCAAATCACCGCGACCAACCTCGGCGGATGCCGCTTCGTGCCGCTGATTTCCGAGGCGTCATCCCGACCGAAGTGACGAGCGCCAGCGGCCGGAGTAGCCAGGCTGCCTACCCGACACGGCGCTTTCTCACCCGGTAGCTCGCGGAGCCCCTGCCAGGCCGCCAGACTCTTCGTCTGAGCGCTCGACGGCCATGCGTATCAGCTTCCACAACTCGTCCTTGCCCATGCCGGTTTTGGAGGAAAACGGCAGAATCTTGTCGACGCCGAGCCCCTGCCGCATCTTTTCCAGCGCGGAGTGCAGGCGGGAACCAACTTTGTCGGCTTTGGTCGCAACTACAAGCAAGGGACGGTCCACATGCTGCAAGAACTCAATCAGTTGCGCGTCGTTCTTCTGCGGTGGAACATTGGCGTCAACCAGGCAAAGGCAAAGCGCCAGCGTCGGCCGATGCGCCAGATACGGATCGACAAAGCCCTGCCAACGGTTGGTAATTTCGCGTGGAACACGCGCGTAGCCGTATCCGGGCAGATCCACAAATAGCAAATCCGGCTTCGGATGTCCTGGCCAGCGCACTTCAAAGAAATTGATCGCTTGGGTGCGGCCCGGCGTGTTGCTGGTCTTGGCAATCTTCACTGCGGCGAGCGCATTGATCAGGCTGGACTTGCCCACGTTCGACCGGCCCAGAAACGCGATTTCCGGCACACTCGCGGCAGGGAATTGCCGTTCATCCAGTGCGCTTAAGAGAAACCGTGTGTGGACCTTCATCCAGCCAACTCCACCAGGGTTTAGACCAGATTCGCGGAAGGTATCCCCCGCGAAGGAGCCGGGCGTACGGGGCCCCCGGCAAACGCTTGGCGTCTGCTGGGGTGACATTCTGCCCGGCGTTGCTGGCACTAACTACATCAACCCTGAACTGCACATTTAGATGCGGGCCTATCGCTTGAGCACAACGGGATCGGAAGTACACGAGCTGCGAAGAAAAAGCCCGCCGCGTTGGCCTCAACGATCATAGATCAAATCTCGTCTGAGGCGCCGCTTCGGCGGGCTCGATAGAAACTTTGTTACTGCCGCGCGGTCGGCTGAGCGGGCACGGTAGGCGGCGGCGACAGCGCAGGCGCCTCTTCGGCAGACTCGGGCAACGAGCGTTCGAGTGCGACCTGCAAAACCTGGTCCATATGGTCCACAAAGTGAAACTTCATGGCATTACGCAGATTCTCCGGCACTTCCGCCATATCCTTCTCATTGTCCTGCGGCAGAATCACTTCCATAATGCCGGCGCGATTCGCCGCCAGCAGCTTTTCCTTAAGCCCGCCGATCGGCAGCACCTTGCCGCGAAGCGTGATCTCGCCGGTCATGGCGACGTCGCGCCGCACAGGGATCCGGCTGAGGGCGCTGGCAATCGCGGTGGCCATGGTGATGCCCGCCGAGGGGCCGTCTTTCGGGATCGCGCCCTCCGGCACGTGGATATGAATATCGATGTTGCGGTAGAAGTCGTGGTTCAGACCGAGTTGCTGCCACCGCGAGCGGATGTACGTGATCGCCGCCTGCGCCGATTCCTGCATGACATCGCCCAGTTTGCCGGTTAGCAGCGGCTTGCCGCCTTTGCCTTCCACCACGGTTACTTCCGTTGACAGGATCGAGCCGCCAACCTCGGTCCACGCCAATCCCGTAACCAGGCCGATTTCGCTCTTCTCGTTGACCGCGGTGTCGCGGAAGCGCATCACGCCCAGGAAGTCCTTGATGGTTTCTCCGGTAACTGCGATCGAGTAGCCTTGACCGTCCTTCACCACCCGGCGCGCCACCTTGCGGCATATGTTGCCGATTTCCCGCTCCAGGTTACGGACCCCGGCCTCGCGCGTGTAATAGCGGATAATTCCGGTGATCGCATCGTCGGTGAAGCTGATGTTCGGCTCAGTCAGTCCGGCCTGCTCGCGCTGCTTCCTCACCAGGAAGTGCTTGGCGATTTCGAGCTTCTCCGGCTCCGTGTAGCCGTGCAGCCGCAGCACTTCCATGCGGTCCTGCAGAGCGGCGGGAATCGTGTGCAACACATTCGCCGTAGCGATGAAGAACACCTGCGACAAATCGTATTCGACGTCCAGGTAGTGATCGATGAACATGTAATTCTGTTCCGGATCGAGCACTTCCAGCAGCGCCGATGACGGATCGCCGCGGAAGTCCGCGGACATCTTGTCGACTTCGTCGAGCATGAAGACCGGATTCTTCGTGCCGGCCTTCTTCATCATCTGGATGATCTGTCCGGGCAGCGCGCCGATGTAGGTGCGCCGATGACCGCGAATCTCCGCCTCATCACGAACTCCGCCCAGCGACATGCGCACGAACTTGCGCCCCGTTGCCTTGGCAATACTCATGCCGAGCGAGGTCTTGCCGACCCCGGGAGGTCCGACGAAACAGAGAATCGAACCCTTTGGGTTCTTCACCAACTGCCGCACCGCCAGGAACTCGAGAATGCGGTCCTTGATCTTTTCCAGTCCGTAATGATCTTCGTTCAGTATCTTCTCGGCGAACTCGATGTCCCGCACTTCCTTTGACTTCTTCTTCCAGGGCACGGCCAGCAGCCAGTCCAGATAGTTGCGGGAGACGGTGGATTCGGCCGACATCGGAGGCATCGCCTCCAGCTTCTTGAGCTCCTGTTGCGCCTTTTCGTGAACGTCCTTCGGCATGCCGGAGTTGTCGATCTTCTTCTTCAGCTCGTCGAACTCGCTTTTTTCGCCGCGCCCGAGTTCCTTCTGGATCGCCTTGATCTTCTCGTTAAGGTAGTACTCCTTTTGCGCGCGCTCCATCTGCCGCTTCACTCGCGACTGGATGGTGCGATCCATGTTCAGCTTCTCGATCTCGATGTCCAGCACGTCGAGGACACGGTTCAGACGGTCGGCGGGATCGAAGATCTCCAGCAGCTCCTGCTTCTCTTCTATCGTGAGCTGGAGGTTGGCGGCGATGGTGTCGGTCAGCTTGGCAATATCGTCCGGCCGGACCGTGGCGGCCATGGTTTCGTAGTTGAGAGACTGGCACAGCTTTACGTATTGCTCGAACTGCGAAATCACGCGCTGCATGGCGGCTTCGATCTGCGGCGTCACCTCGGTCGTGCTCTTCACCGTACGGACGGCCGCCTCGAGATAGCCCTCCACCTCGGTTACCTGCAACGTCTTGCCGCGCTCGAGCCCTTCGACCAGCACCTTGATGTTCCCGTCGGGGAGCTTGAGACTCTGGACGATGTTGACGACCGTGCCCACCTGGTAGATCTCGTTCGGCTTTGGCTCGTCAACGCTGGCATCGTGCTGCGTCGCCAGGAAAATCCTCTTGTCGTGGGCCAACGCCTCTTCCAGCGCCCGAACGCTCGATTCACGCCCCACGACGAACGGCGTCATCATAAACGGAAAGATGACGACGTCCCGGATGGGCATCATCGGCAGCTTTTTGGTCTCGAATTTTTCTTTGGCAGAACTCACTCGGTACAGCTCCCTGTTTGTGGCCCGACTTCAACTCCACTCCGGGGCCCACAGCTAGTTTGAGCCTACTACATGAGACATCCTACGGCAACAACTGGCCTTGACTGTAATATCGCCGGAGATACAGCCCTGATTGTTTCGATGATGAATTCTGATTCGGGAAGGCTCTGACCAGGAAATTTTTCCCCAAACCTTGGGCAACTGACCTTTAGTAATGACCACAAACAGGGAGCATCGCCGCCGCAGCCAGAAAAGGGCTTGCACGAAGCAAGCCCTTGGTCCGGACAGGAGGCGAAACTGATTAACCCGCTTTTTCCAGCATGGCGATGGCCAAGTCGCGTTTTTCGACCATCTCGCGAGTCACTTCAAAATCTTTCACTTTTTTCTGGCTCGGCAGATGATACATCAGGTCAAGCATCAGCTCTTCCAGTATCATTCGCAGTCCGCGGGCGCCCACCTTGCGCAGCGTGGCCTCGTGAGCGATGCTTCGCAGAGCATCGGCGGTGAAGCAAAGCTTGACGTTTTCAAACTCGAACAGCCGCTGGTACTGCTTGGTGATCGCGTTGCGCGGCCGGGTCAGGATTTCGACCAAAGCATCCTCATCCAGGTCGTCAAGAATCCCCATCACCGGCATGCGGCCCACAAATTCAGGAATCAGCCCGAACTTGATCAGATCCTGTGGTTCGGCCTTGCGCAGCAATTCGCTGTCGCGCTTGGCGGCGCCGACCAGCTCCTGCTGGCCGCCCCCCTGAGCTTCGTCGGCGCGGAATCCCATCGCCCGTTTTCCGACGCGCCGGCCGATCACCCGTTCCAGCCCAACAAATGCGCCGCCGCAGATAAACAGGATATTGGTCGTATCAACCGGGGTGAATTCCTGGTGCGGATGCTTGCGCCCGCCCTGCGGGGGGACGTTGGCGACCGTGCCCTCAAGAATCTTCAGCAAAGCCTGCTGCACGCCCTCGCCGCTCACGTCGCGGGTAATCGAAGGGTTCTCGTCCTTGCGCCCGATCTTGTCGATTTCATCGATATAGATGATTCCGGTTTGAGCCCGCGCCACGTCGCCGTCGGCTGACTGGAGCAGCTTCAGGATGATGTTCTCGACGTCTTCGCCGACGTATCCCGCCTCGGTAAGCGTGGTCGCGTCAACAATGGCGAAGGGCACGTCGAGCATCTTGGCCAGGGTTTGCGCAAGCAGCGTCTTGCCGGTGCCGGTCGGACCGATCAGCAGTATATTCGACTTCGAGAGCTCGATATCGCTGTTCCGCTGTTTGTTCATGTAGACGCGCTTGTAGTGGTTATAAACCGCCACCGAGAGCTTTTTCTTCGTCTGTTCCTGGCCGATGACGTACTCGTCGAGAAAGGCTTTTACCTCGTACGGCTTGGGCAATTGACTCGGAGCGGCGGAAGGCTGAGCTTCGCTGCGGTCGTCCTCAAGAATCGAATTGCAGACCGCGACACATTCGTCGCAGATGTATGCCCGTGGGTAGTCGCTGGGGGAAGAGATTAACTTGGCGACAGCGTCCTGAGATTTGTGGCAGAAGGAGCATCGCAAAACTTCATCGGAACCTGACCGTCTCATTTGACTCCTCGATACTTACCATGCACTTGCCGATCTCTTGCTTCGCCTGGTTCGCCATGCTGTGCGGAAACGCTCCCGCCTCAATTCGTGCCATCGCGCAACCAGCATCCCCACATCAGCGCCGCTGTCACGCCGCTGGGGTCCATCGCTGATCTTCCACGCTGATCCAGGCTGGCCTATTGAACTACAACTTTGCTCCCAATGGAAGTCTCCATTGTTGCACTATTGCTGGACTTAGGTAACTACCGTAACTACCCGACCCGGGAAGGCAGCGCAATACCCTAGCGATGCTTGAACGCAATACCTTAGCGATGCTTGAAAATGATCTCGTCAATCAGTCCGTACTCCTTGGCCTGCTGAGAATTCATGATGAAATCGCGCTCCACGTCGCGCTCGACCTTCTCCAGCATCTGGCCGCTGTGCTTGGCCAGCAACTGGTTGGTGAGCTCACGCATGCGGAGAATTTCACGCGCCTGTATATCGATATCGGTCGCCTGGCCGGAGATGCCGCCGCCCATAATGAGCGGCTGATGAATAAGAATGCGTGACGTCGGCAGCGCAAACCGCTTTTTCGCGGCGCCGCCCGACAGCAGCAACGCAGCCATGCTCGCCGCCTGCCCGATGCAAATGGTCACCACGTCGGGCCGGATGAACTGCATCGTGTCGTAGATCGCCATGCCGGCCGTAATCGAGCCGCCCGGCGAATTGATGTAGAGCGATATGTCCTTTTCGGGATCTTCCGCCTCCAGGAAAAGCAATTGGGCAATGATGAGATTAGCCACCTGGTCGTCAATCGGAGTCCCGAGAAAAATAATGTTGTCCCGCAACAGGCGGGAGTAAATGTCATACGCGCGCTCGCCCCTGCTGGTTTGTTCCACTACCATGGGCACAAGCATTGGTTCGCTCCTTTATTATCGTCAATGCGCCCCCCGCCACGGTCGCGACATCGAAAGGCGTCGGCGCGTTCAATCCTGCTCGGCTGAAACGGCTTGCAGGGAGCCGCCGGGGTCCCCGACAAGCCTGCTGTTGGCTTGTTGGGGTGTAAGCCGCCGATTCCAGCCCGGCGCCCCGATACATAATACTAGCGATTCACTGCCTCCGGGGAATCCTGCCGGATACGCAGCTCCCGTTCCGGAACTCCCCGCTCGTGGTTTTACTCCAGCAAAAAACTATTATCCCGCCCTGCCATACAGCATTTCTAAAGTCTTATCGTTCCTGATCCGTGCCCGTATACGGTCGACCGAGCCGTTCTCCTCCAGCCGTTTACGGACGACTTCCACCGTCTGCTGCATCTGCTTGGAGAGAGATTCGATCTCTTTATCAAGCTCTTCGTCGCTGACCTCGACGGTTTCCAGGTCGGCAATCTTATCGAGCAGTAAAGATGCCTGAACTTCGCGGCGTGCAGCCTGCCGCTGGCCTTCGCGTAAACTGCCCAGGTCCATGCGCTTCAGATCCTCGGTCCGCATTCCCTGTGCGGCCAAGGCGCGCAGGCCCCGCTCCAGCCGGGTGTCAATCTGCTGCTCGACCATCGACTCGGGCACGGCGATGTCAAACTTGGTCACCAAGTCCTGCACCAGCTTATCCTTGGCCCGATGCTCCTCTTCCTGCTGCTTACCCGTTTGGATGCTCTCCCGGATACGAGTTTTCAGATCCTCCAGCGACTCGAACTCGCTCCCGACTTCCTTGGCAAAGCCGTCGGTCAGCTCCGGCGTACTCTTACGTTTGATGCTCTTTATTTTGACTTCGTAGTGAATCGTTTTGCCTGCCAGCCGTTTGTCCGAAAAATCCTGCGGGTAGGTGACGTCAAAGCGGCGCTCCTCGCCCGCTTTGGCGCCGCGCAGGTTGTCGCTGAACTCCTTCATCGTGGCGCTGCCGCCGATCTCCACCAGCACGTCGTCGACGTTCATCGGCTTGGCGTCGGCTTCCTGCGACGTTCCGCTGAACCCGGCCTGGGCATAGTCGCCGTCCTGGAGCGGGCGCTCCTCTTCCACGTTTTCGTAGGTCGCATGTTGCTCGCGAAGGTTCCCAAGTGCCTGCTCGACCTCTTCGTCGGTCACCGAGATTTCATTCTTTTCAGGACGAATCTCCTGGTAACCGGTGACATCGATCTCCGGCAAGACCTCGAAACTCGCCTTGAAACGCATCGGTTTGCCTCCGGCCAAATCGATGTCGGTCACCTGTGGCTGCGAAACCGGAACCAGGTGCTGCTTTTCGGTTTCCTGCCGGAAGTAACGCGGAACCAGGTGCTCGACCAGTTCGCTCTTGATGTCTTGGCTGAAGCGCTGGCGAATGATGGCGGCCGGAACCTTGCCCCGCCGGAAGCCCGGGACCCGGGCATGCTTCTGAAACTCGCTGATAACCGACTGTTCTTCTTTTTCCACCACATCAGCGGGGATTTCGACGGAAACCTCTCGCTGACAGGGGTTAGGACTTTGGTTCTTGCTATCTTCTGTTGAATTCAAGGAAGTGCCTTCAGATCAGTGTAAAGTGTGCGCCAAAAAGGCTGGCCACCTACGGCTCGCGCCGGGACTCCAGGTTCGCGCCCAGTGCAGCCGACGCAAGCCAAGGAAAAACAGCGAAAAAACAGTTTAAGAGAGGCAACCGAACCCGGTCAAACCCGTCCACCCAGGAGGTAACTCCTGTTTCCTTGCGGAGCCGGTTGAACGGACTACTCCCCTTGCCTATTGTACGCGTCCGTGGACTGATGGCTGCCGATTGGCGGCCCGTATTTGTCATGCGAACCTTCGGCCTGCTGGACGCTTAACGTCAAGCACGCTGATACGAGGTGTTTATGAGCTCCACCAGCAAGCCCCCGGGGAACCCCGAGGCCCCGAACTCCTCCCCGACCGAAAACCTCCCCACCGAATTCACCGACCTGTTTATCAAAGGGGTGCAACGCGCGGCTGAAATGCAAAAAAGCTCGCTGGACGCCGCCGCGCAGCAAAACGCGATGCTCGATGCCGCAACAAGATCGCTGAAGAAGCCGCCCAAGCCGTAACCCCCGGCGGAACTGTTTTCTGCCCAACGAGAAGGCCCACCCTGACGGGGATGGGCCTTTTGCTTTCCGTGCTCTGCGTCATCTTGCCGGATTCAGATTTCAGGTCAAAACAAAAGGCGCTGCCATATTGACAACGCCTCAGAGTTCAACAACCGAATGACTACGGGCAGATGCCTGACGGGTAGCACACGTGGGCCTTGTTCTTGTCCCAAGTGTTGCAAGTGCCGTCTGTATCGCCGCATCCCTCGCCCACGGTGGCGTCGTACAGATCGTAGTTCGGGTTCCCTTTCGCCGTGTTCTGGGTGAGTTTGTTTGGCGCATGGGGTTTTAGGTCCGCTCCGTTGGGTGTATCTAACCAAATCCCATTTTCGCCGTTGCCGTTGGCGGTGTTGCCCTTGAAGGTGTTATTGGTATCGCCCCCTCCCAGGTAGATGCCATACTGAGTGTTGCCGCTGAAGTCGTTGTCGGAGATGTCGCTGCCATCGACATACTGGTCGTAGTAGCCGCATATGCAATTCGTCACTTTGTTCTTCGTGACCGTAAGTTTCTTGGCGGACTCGGGATAGATCCCAATGTCATTGCAACTGATGATTTGATTTCCGCTGATGACATCCCCGCTGGTAGTGAAGTCGTAGATCGCGGTGCTGGCTCCAGTGAACTTGTTGTTGGTCACTTGGCAACCGTCGCAGTCCACGATAAATACAGCTTGCCAGTCGTTATTGAAGATCGAGTTCGAGACCCGGTTCGAGTTTTTGTTGGAGTAAATACCGAAGTAGAGAAAGTTGGAGCAGTTGTTGACCTCGAGGGTCGACCCAGTTGTACTTGCCGTTGAGGACGATTCCGCTATTTCCTCCGAGGCTGCAGTTGACGACCGCTGAGCCGGGCTTGCCCTCGCCCTTGATCTTGAGGTAATCGGTATTGCTTACCGAGCCGCCCGCGTACTGTCCCGGGCAGACTTTGATCAAGGTGTAAGGCTTGGCGGCTGCTACCGCGTCAGTCAGTTGGCTGTAGGACGACGGTTCAGAGCAGCCAACATACAGGGTGTGCTTCGTTTGGAAGTCGGTTGCAACAGCAGTTAGGCTGAGCAAGAGTACAAGGCTCAACGGTGACAACCAGTATCGGTGGATGCGATGTATGGCTAGCTCCTCTTGTGTCGGAAGGTGGGTTATCGGTCGAACGCCAAGGGGGAACTGCAAGGGAAGGGGAACAGCCCGGGCGTACAAGTCTGAAGGGTAGGATGTCTGCTTCAAGTTCCGGGGGTGGCTTGAACCAGAGCTGTCTCAGGAATTTTCGTGCTTAGTTCGGATACTGAGAGACTTATTTTATAAACCTGGTCGAGAGTTGCCGCCCCGAGATGTTTAATGGCCCAGAGCGGTGGGCTCCCCCGGAGCCTTGCAGCGGGCTTCAGACCTGAGGGAACTGTGCGGGAGAGCCTAGAATAGGTTCATGCCGTCTGCCCTGCATGTCATCAATAGTGAAGTGATTCTTTGCCGGCGCTGCCCGCGTCTCGTCGAGTTCCGCGAAGCCGTCGGACGCGAAAAGCGCCGCGCCTATCTCGATCACGATTATTGGGCCAAGCCGGTTCCCGGCTTCGGAAATCCTGGGGCCAGGGCAGTCATCCTCGGGCTCGCGCCCGGAGCACACGGCAGCAACCGCACTGGCCGTCCATTTACCGGCGATTCCTCAGGACGCTTCATGTACCCAATCCTGCACCGCATCGGCTTCGCGTCGCAGCCTAATGCCGACAGCCGCGACGACGGACTGCGCCTGCTGGACGCCTACATTACCGCCGCCGTGCGCTGCGCTCCTCCGGATAACAAGCCGTCTCCGGGTGAAATCGCCAACTGCGCACTTTTTCTCGACCGCGAATTGCAAGCCCTGAAGCGGATGAAAGTCCTCGTCGCTCTGGGCAGGATCGGCTTCGATGCCTACCTGAATCATCTGAAAAGGGTCGGTGTGCTGACGAGCAAGAGCGCTTACAGCTTTGCTCACGGCGCCACCTACACCATGCCTAACGGAGTCATCCTGCTGGCTTCCTATCATCCTTCGAACCAGAACACTGCAACCGGGAAGTTGACGGTTGCGATGTTCGAGCAGATATTCCTGACCGCTCGCAAACTGGCGTCCACTCCGGTGGCGGATGACCGCTTGCGTTGCGAATCTCATCGAGTTCGATAATTGCCGCCCACTCGCCGCCCGAGGATTGCTCCCAGACAATGCGGCCGTGCAGCAGCGCAGCCACAATCGCCGGCGAAAGATCGTGGTGATGGTCGAAAAAACGCTCTTCCATCCGGTTCCACCACGCCAAATGGCCGAGCGGGTTTGCCGCAGGATCATACTTGGTGGAGAACACGAAGGCGACATCGAAGGCTTGCCGTTGCTGCGCTGCCTTGAACACCTCCGGGGCGGTGAAGTTCGTTATCCGCACCACCGCGAGAGGACTGGAAACGTAGCCGAGAAAGGGCCGGTTCAGCTCGTCGGAAGCGGGCCAGGCGGTCAGAATCCGATCGTGCGCGTAGTGCCGCTCCAAATAAGCGGCGGCTTGCACGTGCAGGCGGACGAAGCGCGCGTAGGTGAGGTTATCTTCCGGGGCGATTCTCCAGGGCGCGCTCATCACCAGCGCCAGCACGAAAGCCGCCGCACAGGCCGCGCACCAGGCCCGCCAGAGTGATATCGGGCGTCGCCAGGGTCTCTGGTACGCGCCCTGGTCGTGCGTCCCCTGGTTGCGCGGGTTGGGGTAGAGTTCCGCAACCCCGAGGATAATCGCTAGGGGAATCACCGGAATCATGTAGCGCGCCAGCTCCGCCCCGCCTACGAACGACAGCGCCAGCACATAGGCCGCAATCAGCACGCAAAAGATGGCCTGCACGCGGCGCTCGATGACCGGCCCGCGTCCGTCGGGCGCTAGCCGCAGTCTCCACACGATCAGGGCGGGGATGGTCAGCAGGAACAGGTTCATGCATCCCGCCGCATCCCACAGGCGCATCAACCCCGTCAGCGGAATGCGTAGAGGTTGGAAAGCGCTCCACACGTTGTAAGACAAATACTCTGCGTTGAAGACCCGGCTGGTTTGCCGATAATGATAGGCGTACCACGCCAGCAGCGGAACTCCGGCCAGCAGTTGCGCGAACGCCGCCGCCACCGGTAGTTGCGCGTGGTGGGGTGAAGGCTCCTGCTTCGCTCCGGGGTCCCCGACAAGCCCTTTGTTGGCTTGTTGGGGTTGCAGAGCGGCGCGGTCTCGCAGATAGCCAACAATCTCCCAGAGAAAAAACGCCAGGGGAGTGATGAATGCCGTTTCCTTGGACAGCGTGGCTAAAGCGGAGAAGCCGATTGAACCCAGGCGCCGGCCCGTGATGTAGAAGTAGACGGCCCACGCGGTAAAGGCGAATGCCCCGATATCGAGCTGGAGCAGGGAACTCTGCGCGAAGATTACCGGATGAAGCGCCGTCAGCCCGAGGGCTGCCAGCGCCACCTGCCGGTTAGCCACGCGCTCCGCCAGCCGATAAAACCCAAGCAGCCCGAAGGCGGCCAGCAACAACATGGCCGTGCGCGTCACCGCCGGCGCAAAGTTGCTGAGCTTCCACCACATCGCAACCCAGAGCATCACCAGCGGGGGATGCGCATTGGAGAGCGTAGTCTGCGGAATCAGCGTTCCGTGCAGCAGAATGTCGCGGGCGGCCGGCACGAAATAACCGGCCTCGTCGGAGAAATAAGGCAGCCGCAGCAGGGGCGCGTGCAGGATAAAAATCGCGCAAAAGATCAGGGCGAAGTCAAAACCCGGCGGAAGCCACAGTGTGCCCGGGCTGGCCGCGACTTCGCCGGTTGGCCTCACCTGCGCCGAAGGGGGCAAAGCGCTTTGCGGCTCCCGTTCCATTGCTCCGGAAACCGCTCTAGTGGACTGGCCCAGGTGCCATCTTCGGGTCGAGCTTGATCTCCCCGAACGCCTGCTCGTAATTGGCGACGTTTTGCTGTAGCAGCCCGGCCAACGCCTTGGCCTGCTGCGGACTCAGGTAGATCGCCTGAAAATTCTGCACCTCGACATGTGTCTCGCTGGGCTGGAGCGTGCCGAAGACGAGAAAAAAATCCCAGACGTTCACGCGCACCTGCACGCTGTTGGCGTAGCGCTCGCGATAATCCGCCGTGTTGGTGATGCGAATATCCTGTTGCTGCACATAAGTCATGAATGGTCGTCCTGCGTGCGCAGTTGCGCTAGGGTGCGGTGTCCCGGAAATACTACTCTGTCATGTTGAGCGCAGCGAAACATCCCCGGGAAACTGTCCCACTCCGCGCCGCTCTGGGCTCTTTGATAAATTCCTTCGGCTGTGCCTCAGCCCACGCCGCGCTGGGATTTCGGGTTCCTTCGCTTCGCTCAGGATTTCGGCAGGCGGCTCAGACGCCGCCTCAACGCCTCAACTTCGCTCCCTCTGGTCGCTCAGAATGACACCCCTAAACCTTTATTGCCCGAATTTGCGGAACGCACACCAGTTCGCGAAAGATCAAATCATCTGCGTGCCCCACAGATCGTGCAGATGCAGCACGCCCTGGACCCGGCCTTCGCCGTCTACGACGACGAGAGAAGTGATCTTCTTTTGCTCCATGACCTCCAGGGCCGCGGTGGCGAACTCGTCCGGCGAGATCGTTTTCGGTGTCCGGGTCATGCATTCGCCCGCCGTCAGGTCGAGAATCTCTTTGCCGCGGCGTTCAAGCAGGCGGCGCAAGTCGCCGTCGCTGATAACACCGGCGAGGATATCGCCTTCCACCACGGCCGTCATGCCGAGCTTCTTGCTCGACATCTCGAAGATCGCATCGGCCATGCGCGCCCGCGGCGAAATCCTCGGGATTGCGTCGCCGGTATGCATCAGCGCCGACACTCGCATCAGCCGCTTGCCGATCTTCCCGCCCGGATGCAGGTTGGCGAAGTCCTCTTCCCGGAAGCCGCGTTTCTCGGCAAGCGCGACGGCAATGGCGTCGCCCAGGGCGAGCATCGCCGTGGTGGAGGTGGTAGGCGCCAGCCCTAGCGAGCAGGCCTCTTTGGCAACCGAGCAGTCGAGGGCGATGTCGGCGGCCTGCGCCAGCGAACTGCGGCTGCCATTCGGCGGGTAGAGCGGGTCGCAGGTAAAGCTGATGAGCGCGATGCCGAGCCTTTTGATGTTCGGCAGCAGCTCGATGATCTCCTCGGTTTCGCCGCTGGCCGAGAGCGCGATTACGATGTCGCCGCGCACGATCATGCCCAGATCGCCATGCAGCGCTTCGGCCGGATGCAGGTAGAGCGCCGGTGTCCCGGTCGAGCTGAGCGTGGCGGCGATCTTGCGCGCGATCAGGCCGCTCTTTCCCAAGCCGGTCACAACCACGCGCCCCGCGCAGCCGGAAAGCAGTTCCACGGCGCGGCAAAACGTCCCGGCCATGGGGCCGTCGATGCGGTCGGCCAACTGCCGCAAGGCTTCCGCTTCCATGCGAACGACATTTGCGCCAGTGCGATTCATGGAAAGACGAATAGTACCAGATCGCCCGCCAGCCGCGCCGCCAAACATGCCATGGAAAGTCCGTGTTTTTTGTTTGGCGCGCCTTTGCCGCTACAGGTAAGCTGACTAGGTGGAACGCCAGATGAAAGAGATGAGAGCCCTTGCCCGCAAACCTGCTGCTATAATACTTTGCCTGCTGCTCTTGGCCGCGGCCAGCTTCGCCGCATCCGACGGGCGCTCGCTCGACCGCGGCACCAATGAACTTGGCTTCTGGGCCGGGTATTCGCCAAACAATCCGACGTTGATCGGCATCACCACCGACCGCCCTTTTTTCGAGCTGAATTTTCAGTATGCGCGGGTGCTTGTCGCCCGCGACAACTGGGCCCTGAAGTATATGGTCGAGATGGTTCCGGTGGCCGTCATAAGCCAGCCGCGGCAGGTCAATGTGGTGCAGGGAAATCTGGTGGTGCAGGTCGACGCCGCCGGCACCAAGCGTGCCATTTACGGAGGAGGCGCTTCTCCCATAGGGTTACAGGTGAACTTCCGCCGCCATCGCATGTTTCAGCCCTACATCAACGGGACGGCGGGCGTCCTGTATTTCGCCGAGCAGGTTCCGGTGAGCGGATCGTCGCAGTTTAACTTCGGGGTCGGCTGGGGAGCGGGCGTGCAGATCTGGCATCGGGAGAACCAGTCCGTCAGTATTGGCTACAAATTCCACCATATTTCCAACGCCAACTCGGCCGACAGAAACCCGGGCGCAGACTCCAACCTGCTCTACGCGGGCTATAGTTGGAGTTGGAAGTTGAGGCGTTGAGGCGGCGTCTGAGCCGCCTGCCGAAATCCTGAGCGAAGCGAAGGACCTCGCCTCCCAGCACAGCAGGAGGTTTCGCCTTGGTGGCCCACATTTGCCTGCTGTTGGCTAATGTGGGGTATTCTTAGCGGCTACGTGCTGCTCTTCGGCGGTTTCCACTGATTCAGGAATTCGACAATCTGCTGCGGGTCGAGCCGGCGGGCGGATGAGAACTGCCCATCCCGCTGGCTACTCAGCAGGCGGCCGCGCTCCGACAGCACGGCGATAGCCGGAATCCCTTTTTTCAGCGGAATCTGGTATTGCTCCGCCAAGTCGACGTTCTTGGCATACCTTCCCTCGCCTTCGCCGGTATCCACGTGCACCACGATGAAATTGTTCTCCACCAGCGCCTTGATCGGCTCCTGGTGGAAGCGATAGTCGAGCGCGTGACAATCGGGACACCAGTTGGCGCCAAACACGAGAAGAATCCGCTTGTGCTCCCGCCCGGCTTCACGGACCGCCTTGTCGATCTCCGCTTTGGCGTTGGCCTCAGGATCGTAGAGCTTGGGGTTAAACGTGATCTGAGCCGCGGCAGCGGCCATCAGCAACAGAAGAGAAATTGCAATCGTCGTCGTACGCCGCATAAACACCACTCCCGCAGCTATGGTACATGAAACAAAGCGAGGGCCTCAGATTCGCTGACCCGTCCCCGACATCCCATCTCCGGTTTGACCCCGCCGCGCCCTCACCCTAAAATCAAAGATTCAGAACAGGAACACGACGCACTATGGCGCTCCAACTCTATAACACGCTCTCCGGCAAAGTTCAGGAATTCAAACCCAGCCAGGACAACCTCGTCCGCATGTATGCCTGCGGGCTCACCGTTTACGATTACGGCCACATCGGCAACTTCCGCACTTTCATCGCGGTCGACGTGCTGCGCCGCTTCCTGCTGCAAAGCGGTTACAGCCTCAAGCACGTCATGAACATCACCGACGTTGACGACAAGATCATCCGCAACGCCATGCAGAAGGGTGTGCCGATCGCCGACTACACCGCCAAGTTCACCCAGGCTTTCCTGGACGACATGCAGACGCTCAGTCTGCAATCGCCGGAAAAGCTGGTGCGGGCGACCGAGCATATCCCGGAGATGGCGCACTTTATCGCCAATCTGGTCGCCAAGGGCAACGCCTACCGCACCGACGAAGGCTCGTACTACTTCCGCATCTCCAGCTTCCCGCAGTACGGCGAGCTCAGCAAGAAGGACTTCGCCGGCATGACCGACGGCGCGCGCGTCGACGTCGACGAGTACGACAAAGACAATGCGCGCGACTTCGCCCTGTGGAAGGCCCCGAAGCCCGGCGAGCAGAGCTGGGACACCGAGATCGGCCCCGGGCGTCCGGGCTGGCACATCGAGTGCTCCACCATG
>Ga0187889_10000702_pt1 | contig 39104 bp, 31 predicted proteins | sample June2016WEW_7_10_2_FD_132992 | JGI IMG/M metagenome (GOLD analysis project Ga0187889, IMG submission 132992) | Peatland microbial communities from SPRUCE experiment site at the Marcell Experimental Forest, Minnesota, USA - June2016WEW_7_100 | ecosystem: Environmental > Terrestrial > Soil >... | reverse complement strand
GGGCACGGCCTGGAAGAACTTGCCGGTGATCGAAACCGCGGAGCCGTGGGTGAGGTGTCCGCCCATGGGCAGGGCCATGCCCATGATCTTGTCGCCGGGCTTGAGGAAGGCCAGGTAGACGGCGAGGTTGGCGGGCGAGCCAGAGTAGGGCTGTACGTTGGCGTGCTCGGCGCCGAACAGGCTGCAAGCACGAGTCTGGGTCAGCACCTCCAGCGGATCTACGTTTTGCTGGCCTTCGTAGTAGCGCTTGCCGGCATAGCCTTCGCTGTACTTGTTGGTGAAGACCGAGCCCGCGGCTTCGAGCACTGCCCGCGAGACGTAGTTTTCGGATGGGATCAGGCGAATCTTTTCCGCCTGGCGGCGTTCCTCAGCGCGTATGAGCTCGTACACCCTTGGGTCCGACACCGACAGGGGGTCATCGAGGATCTTCATGGGCGCAAGCTAGTCTGCCGGAGAGGCAGAGTCAACGCTGGCGGCTCGAAACCTCTTTCTGACCCTGGCAAAAATGCTAGGGTTACCCTCGTCGGGCGTAAGCATGTCAACCAGCAATGAGCTCGCCGGATCGCGCCTCGGTCCCTACCGGATCGTGCAACATATCGCCACCGGCGGGATGGCGGAGATCTTTCTGGCTCACCACCAGGGCCTGGGCGACTTCAAGAAGGAGCTGGTGCTCAAGGTGCTCCAGACACGCTGGCAGGACAAGCCCGAGGTGGTCGACATGTTCCTGGGCGAGGCGCGGCTGTCGGCGCTGATGGACCACCCCAATATCGTGGACGTCTACGACGTCGCCCATGAGAGCGGCCGCCACTTCATCGTCATGGAGCACATTGCCGGCAAGACCCTGACCGAGCTCGCCACCCGGGCGATCGCGGTGACCAAGTCCATCCCGGTCGAGGTCGGTACCTTCATCTCGGCGGAGATAGCGGGCGCTCTGGCCTACATATATGGCGGTACGGGCGCCCACGAGCCTTTGCGGGTGGTACATCGCGATGTCTCGCCCACCAACATACTCGTCAGCACGGCCGGCCAGGTCAAGCTGATCGACTTCGGCATCGCTCGACAAGGCAACCGCGTCATAGGGCAGGACGGGTTACGAGCGGGCAAGGTGACCTATATGTCGCCCGAACAAGTGAAGGGTGAGCCGATCGACGGTCGGTCTGACATTTTCTGCCTGGGCACAATCCTCTACGAGCTCACGCTGGGACGGCGGCTTTGGCGGGGCCCGCGCGACGTGGCTGTCCGGCGGATTGTCGAGGAACGCCCGAAGCCGCCGACCTTCGTGCGCAAGGAGTACCCACCCGAGCTCGAGCTGATAGTCATGCGCGCGCTGGAGAAGCGGGCCGAAGATAGATATCAGTCGGCCGCCGACCTGCACAGCGACCTGCACAACTTCCTGGAGCAGACCGGAGCGCATCTGCGTCACAACTGCCAGCTAGCCGACTATCTGGCCAAGATCTTTTCCGAGGAAGCCGATGCCCTGATTTCGGATGACGGACGCAGGAAGGCGCAGGCCTTCGCGCAGGTGCAGGCAAGTGAAGAGGGCGGCGCGGGCGCTGGCGCTGAGGAAGAGGACCTCGATTTCGACGTGCAACAGATCGAGGGACCAGGGGCGGCGCTTGCCCGTGCGCTGCGCACGTCGGCGCTGGGCGTCTGGGCGGACATTGATCATCGGTCAGAGACGGGCAGCAATTCGTCTGCCGTCGCGGAGGATGGTAAGGGAGGCGAGGCTCGATCGATTGTACCCGCCCCGGCCCCTCGACCCCACGCCGCCCATAACGACCCGCCTGCTCCTGCTCGGCATGGGCGCGAGGCCGCGGAGGATAACGGGGGGATGGCCGAGCGCGTGGGGTTTGGCCGGGCCCGCCTGGTCGGTATCGCAGCTGTGGCAGCAGCTCTGCTCGCGCTGATACTGTGGCTCATGACGCGTTCATAGGCTGGACGGAGGGAGGACGGATGCACGGCGAGCCCAAGTCATGGGTTCCCGTCACGTCGTCCCGGTATGTGCTACCCTGGCTTCGCTAGCCCGAAGCTGCCGGAACCCAGGATGAAGTTCATCTGTGATCGCTGCCAGACGCGCTATTCTATTGCGGATCAAAAGGTTAGGCAGAAAATCCTGCGCATTCGGTGCAAGACCTGCGGCAACGTCGTTATGGTGCAGGAGGCATCACCCGCGCTTGCGGCGATGATGGGAGCCCGTTCTCGCCCGACCAGGGGCGGCAACGGGGTGCCCACGGCCAAGCCGCCTGCGCAGGGGGGTGGCGGGTTGGCCGCACGCGGCAAAGAGGCGGGGATTGAGCTCGCCCCGCGCAAGCCCGCGACTTTAACGCCGCAAGCGGCTGGCTCGCCGGGGCGCCCGGCCATCCCACCCCCTCCGCCAGCGGCACGCGCCAAAGACCCGGGCGAAGGCAGGTGCGAATGGTACGTTGCGTTTGGAGGAGTAGAGAGTGGTCCGTTTTCGAGCCTCGACGCCGCCAAGCGTATTCTTGCTCTCAGCCCCGACGAGACGGTTCATGTCTGGAAGGACGGCATGGCCGATTGGCAGCTGGCGCAGGATGTTGCCGTAATTGCCCGCGAAATCGGCCGGCGCGGGCCAGCACCGCCTCCACCCCCCGGGGGCAACCCCCAGTCGCGCCGCGTTCTCGCCGAGGTGAGTGAGCCGGCGGGCCGTGCGAGCGCAGCCGCCGGATCGGTGGTAGCGAGCAAGCTGGTCGGCCCCGTGCTCGCACCGTCTGGGTTGGCTCGGCCATCCGTGCCCGGACCGCTGGCCGCGCCCGGCCCGGTGGCTCCGGCGGTGGCGGCGGCCCAGGCGGAAGCGGAGTTGGCGGAGCTCGAGGCCGATGAAGACTTCGATGAAGGCGCCTTCACGGACATAGTCACGCAAAAGCGTGGTCAAGGCGGCGCACCCGCGCCGTCCGTGGATATAGGGTCGCCCTTTGCGGAAGTAGTGACCAAGAAAGAGAAGAGTCGCCGCGACCTGGAGGCAGATCCCCTGCCGGCCCCCGCGCTCGTGCGTGTAGACGCGCCGCCCACGCCTCTCCCACGGCCCAGCGCCGCCAGGGCGGCGGCAAGAAGCGAGGTCGCCGTCACCAATCTGGCGGACTCGTCGACGTTGCCCAACTCAGGCTCCCTGGCTCTGTCGGGCGCGGAATCATGGTCGTCCGCACCCGCCGAGCTGGCCACCAATGCTCAGGTGGAAGATGCGAGCGTGGCTGCGCTTCTTGCCTCCCACAGCGCCGCCCCCGGCGGGGCCGAGCTCGGAGAAGCAGCGTCTGTCTCAGGCCGCCTGGTCGCGCTGCCTGCCGAGGTGTCCGGATCTTGGGCGCGACGGGCGGAAGGACTTCCCTCCCACCCTGGGCTCAAGTACGTCGTGGCAGCTCTCGCCCTCGTTGTGCTCGTGCTCTTGCTGGTCATAGTCAGCCTACGGCCCGAAAAGCGACCCGCACCAGCCAAAGTCGAAGCACCCGCGCCGGCGGTGGCGACGTCCGAGGCGACCAAGGACATGCCCGAGGAGCCCAAGGCGGCGCCCACCCTCGACGAGCATCACCCGGGCGCGACCCATGGGGGAGATGGCTCCAGACGCGGCGCAAGAACTCGCTCCGTGGGTCCGATCGAGAGGAGATCGTCGGCCAGGTCAGCCAAGCCATCGTCGGGTGACAAGGCTCTACCCAATCCCTTCGGCGCGGGAGCAACCACGGTTTCGCAAGATCAGATAAGTGCCATCGTCCGCAACCGGAACAACCAGGCAGCGTTGAAGTCATGCTACGAGCGAGCGCTCAAGATGGACGAACGCCTGACCAGCGGTCGCATGGATGTTTCGCTGTCCATCTCCGCTTCCGGGGTGGTCGAACGCGTGACCGTGAACGCGCCGGCCGCCTTCTTCATGGTCGAGCCGTGCATAAGGCTGGCGGTCAAGCGCTGGGTTTTCCCCCCCAGCTCGGAAGCCTATGGCACGACTTTCCCGCTCATCATGCAGGGCGGGATGTAGCTGCCTAGCCGCTGGCCGTGTCGACTCGCCACCCATATGGGGCCTTCTTGGCCCAGGTCCAGAAGCCTTCGCGCTACGCCGGGGGCGAGTTCGGAGAACAGCGACGCGATCCGGCCACCGCAAAGGCGCGCGTGTGCCTGGCGTTTCCCGACGTGTACGAAGTCGGAATGTCTCATCTCGGGACCAAGATCCTCTACTCGCTGCTGAACAAGACCGCGGGCATTGCCTGTGAGCGGGTCTTCGCGCCCTGGCCCGACATGGAAGCCGAGTTGCGCGCCCGGGCCCTGCCCCTCTACACGCTGGAGACGGGAAGTCGGCTCGTCGATCTCGATGTCGTGGGCTTCTCCCTGCAATACGAGCTCAACTACACCGGGGTGCTCAATATACTGGACTTGGGCGGCATACCCCTGCGCTCTTGCCAAAGGCGGGCGGAGCCGATCATTGTCGCCGGCGGTCCGGTCGCCACCCATCCCGAGCCGCTGGCGCCTTTCATCGATGCCTTCTTCATCGGTGAGGCGGAGGAGCTTCTTCCCGCCCTGTGCCTCGAGATTGCCGCGGCCAGGCGCGCCGGGGTTGCGCGTCACGAGCTGTTGGCCGGCCTGGCGGTGCGCTACCCCTTGTACGTTCCCGCTTGCTACGCGACCAGGCGCGATGCCAGCTCGGGATTAGTCGTAGTTGGCGAGCCCCTGGATCCACGGGTGCCCCGCCGGGTGCGGCGCCGCTGGGTCGAGGACATCAACCGCTTTCCGTTCCCCGAGGATTCGCCGCTGCCTCACGCGGAGGCGGTTTTCGATCGCATGTCGGTCGAGATCGCGCGTGGCTGCACGGAGGGCTGCCGGTTTTGTCAGGCGGGCGTCATCTACCGTCCCGTGCGCGAGCGCGATCCGGTAGCCGTCATCGATGCCGTGATGAATGGCATCCGTAGGGGCGGGTATGACGAGACCTCGCTGGCCTCGCTGTCTCCGGCTGACTACTCGTGCGTCACCCCACTCATCCGAGGTGCCCTGGCCAGGCTGCGCGGGGAAAAGGCCTCGCTCTCCGTGTCTTCGCTGCGGGCCTACGGGCTCGACGAGGAGCTCTTGGGCGATCTGGCAGCGGGCGGGATCACCGGGCTCACATTTTCGCCGGAAGCGGGCACCCAGCGCATGCGGGATCTGGTCAATAAGAACGTCACCGAGGACGACATCATCGCCTCGGCTCATCGCGCCTTCTCGCGTGGGCACCAGCGTATGAAGCTCTACTTCATGATTGGCTTGCCCACCGAGACCGAGGCCGATATTGTCGGCATCATCGAGACTGCGGCGCGGGTGCGGCAGGTCGGGCGATCATACCTGCGCTCGGCGCGCGTGGTGGCCTCGGTCTCGACCTTCGTGCCCAAGCCGCACACTCCGTTGCAATGGGCGGCCATGGACAGCCACGCGGACACCGCGCGCAAGCACGCCTTGCTGGTCGAGCACGCGCGACGCTTGCACATCGACGTGCGGGTACACGACAACCGCCAGTCGCACCTGGAGGCCATCTTTGCCCGGGGCGATCGAGCCTGTGCCAACCTGCTCGAAAGGGCTTATGGCCTTGGCTGTCGCTTCGACGGCTGGGACGAGGAATTGCGCATGGATCTCTGGGAGGCGGCCATGGCCGCCGAAGGAGCGGCTGGCGATTTTGCACCTGGCCGCTACCTCGGCCCCCTGCCCGAGGAGGCAGCGCTGCCCTGGGACCACATCGACGTTGGCGTCGAGCAGGCTTTTTTGCGCCGGGAAATGCGCGCGGCGCTGAGCCAGCGGACCTCTCCTCCTTGTGGCAAGCCGGCAGGTCGTCTCTTGCATCCGACGAGCGTTGCCGCTGCCGGGGAAAGTGGCCGGCTGGTCTGTTACACCTGCGGGGTCAAGTGCGACTTGAGTGCGATGCGGCGCGAACGGCTCTTTTTCTTGCGCCGGATGAACGCCTGGTCAGAGCGCATTGCGCTTCCGCCCCGAGCCTCACCCAACCGGACCGGGAGGTCGGCCAGGGTTCCGCGCCCGACCACCGATTCGGGCCAGCGCGAGCCCGAATGTTACCGACTGGTCTATAGCAAGCTGGGACCGGCGATATTTCTTTCCCATCTGGATCTGGTTCGTCATCTGCCGCGCATCTTGCGACGCGCTGGCCTGGAAATCTTCTACTCGCGCGGATTTCATCCCAAGCCCGCCCTGTCGTTCGGGCCCGCGCTCGGGCTCGGCATTTCCTCGCTCGAGGAGTATCTCGAGGTCAAGCTGGTGGGCGGGCCGGCCGCCGATGAGCTTATGCGTCGTTTGCGCTCCGTGTCTCTGCCCGGTGTCGATTTTCTGTCGGCCACTCGGCTTGAGCCCGGGGCTGCGCCGCTGGGCCGTCTCCTGACCCGCGCGCACTACGCTGTCCTCCTGCCCGAGCAAATGGCGCAGGCCGCGGCGCTGAGTTGGAGGTCGGACGCCGTGCTGCTGGTGGAGCGCTACCGTCACCGCGGTGTCCAGGCTTCCCACAACCTGCGGGATAGTGTGCTCTTCGCCGAAGTCGCCAAGCCGGATGAGCGGGCCGAGCTAGCGCGCAGGCTCGGCTGGATGGATGGCGAGGGTGTGCTCACCTTCGGCGTGGCCATGCGCCCGACCGGCAGCGCTCGCCCATCCGAGGTGGTCGAGGCCTTGGTTGGCCCGGATGCGGGGGCAAGCTACCCGATGGTGCGCACAGCCTGCCGCCTGGAGGGGGGCGAGAGCAAGGGCCGACTCGAACACCCTTGACACTGGCGCCGGTGGGGCGCTATCGCTGCTGGCCGTAAGGCAACCGGAGAATCGCGGCCATGAAGCTTCGCAAAGCCCCGTCCGAAAGCAATTTGGTCGAGCGCTCCGTCGTTCTGGACGCGGTCGGCATGAGTCGCGTGCTACGTCGGGTAGCCTTCGAAATCGTCGAGCGACAGGGCCACGCGGCCTACTTCGTCGGGATTCATACCGGGGGCGCGCTGCTGGCCGAGAGGATGGTCAAGCTCCTGGTCGAAAGCGGCGAGAGCAAGCCTGACCTGGGCGCGGTCGACATCACGCTATATCGCGACGACGTCTTCCAGGGCTTGCCGAAGCCCGAGATTGGCCCGACCGACCTCAAGCAGAGCATAGAGGGCAGGAGCGTGGTTCTCGTCGACGACGTGCTCTTCACCGGGCGGACCGTTCGTGCGGCCATGGACGTGCTGGTCGACTATGGCCGGCCGCGCACGGTGCAATTAGCGGTGCTCGTCGACCGCGGCTGTCGTGAGCTGCCCATTCAGCCCGACTACGTGGGCGTGCGCCTGCAGACCACGGCCGAGCAATCCGTGCGCGTCGCCTTTGCCGAGCACGGCGATGCCGATCGAGTGGTGCTCTACGAGCGGAGCGGCCAATGAAGGTCGTCCACGCCTTTCCGCACCGCCACCTTCTCGGCATCGAGGCGCTGGCCGCTTCGGATATCACCACCATCCTGGATTTGGGCGAGCGGTTTCTGGAAATTGCCGAGCGCCCCATCAAGAAGGTGCCCACTTTGCGGGGCAAGACGGTCATCAACCTCTTCCTCGAGCCGTCGACCCGGACCCGTACGTCGTTCGAGATCGCCGCCAAGCGGCTGTCGGCGGATGGCGTCAACTTCACCGCCTCGGCATCTTCGACCACCAAGGGCGAGACCTTGATCGACACCGCAACCAATCTGGATGCCATGCGGCCCGACATCGTGGTCATCCGCCACGCCCAGGCGGGGGCGGCCGAGCTGCTCACCCGGCATATCCAGGCGGCGGTAGTCAACGCAGGCGACGGCCAGCACGAGCATCCGACCCAGGCCCTGCTCGACGCGTCCACCATTCGCGCCCACAAGGGGCGGATCGAAGGGCAAACCGTACTCATATGCGGCGACATCGACCACAGCCGGGTAGCCCGCTCTAACATCTTTCTCTTGCGCAAGCTGGGCGCCAAGGTTCGGGTGGCCGGGCCACGTTCGCTGTTGCCCGCGGGCATAGAGCGCCTGGGCGTGGAGGCCTTTGATCGGGTCGAGCCCGCCCTGGCCGGCGCCGACGTGGTCATGATGTTGCGCATTCAGCTGGAGCGCAAGGCCGGCGGTCGCTTCCCCAACACTCGGGAATACTCGCGCTTCTTCGGACTCAACCGGCGCCGTCTCGACCTGGCCAAGCCTGACGCCATCGTGATGCACCCGGGACCCATGAACCGCGGGGTGGAAATCGATCCCGACATCGCCGACGGCCCGCGTTCAGTGATCCTAGATCAGGTGGCGCGAGGCGTGGCCATCCGCATGGCGGTGCTATACCTGCTGGGCGGCGGCAGTGATGCGGTGGAGTAGCCGGACGGTTGCGCTTGACACCAACGCTGTCAAACCCTATGTGAGGATCGCTCATGCCTGACATCCTTCTCCGCGGTGGTCGAGTGATCGATCCGTCGCGCAACTTGGATCGCGACGCCGACGTGCTCCTGCAGGACGGTAAGGTGTCTCGGATTGAGCCTGATCTGGCGGACACGCAGGGCGCGCAGATCCTGGAGGTCAAGGGGATGTGGGTGGTTCCTGGGCTCATCGACATGCACACCCACCTGCGCGAGCCCGGCCAGGAATATAAGGAGAGCATAGCGACGGGCACGGCGGCGGCCGCCGCGGGCGGCTTCACTTCGATATGTGCCATGCCCAACACGATTCCACCCAACGACAACCGGGCGGTCACCGAGCTTATCGTGCGGCGTGCTCGCGAAGCCGGCGGCGTGCGCGTCTATCCCATAGGATGCATCACCCAGGGCCGCAGAGGCGAAAACCTGTCCGAGATGGGCGAGCTGAAAGAGGCGGGCTGTGTCGCCGTGTCAGACGACGGTAGCGGGGTGATGAATAGCGAGCTTATGCGCCGCGCGCTCGAGTACGCGCGTGGCTTCGGCCTGCTCGTCATTCAGCATGCCGAGGACATCAATCTCTCGGCCAATGGGCCCGCGCACGAGGGCGCGGTCTCCACGCGCATTGGGCTGCGCAGCCAGCCTGCCGCCGCCGAGTCGGCCATGGTGGCTCGCGATTTGGAGCTGGTCGCGCTCACCCAGGCGCCTTACCACGTGGCGCACGTGAGCTGCGCGGAAACTGTTCGTCTGGTTCGCGAGGCCAAACGGCGGGGATTGCCGGTAACCTGCGAGGTGACGCCTCACCACCTGACCCTGACCGACGAGGCCTGCGCTGGGTACCACACCTCCACGCGCGTGAATCCCCCCCTGCGCAGTGCGGCTGACGTGGCCGCGCTGCGTGAGGCGCTGGCCGAGGGTGTGATCGATGCGATCGCCACTGATCATGCTCCGCACTCCGTGGTGGAGAAGGACGTCGAGTTCGAGCAGGCGGCTCCCGGCATGATCGGGCTCGAAACCGCGCTTGCCCTGGGGCTCGAGTTGGTGGCGAACAAAGCTCTGAGCCCGCTCGCCTTGTTCACCAGGATGTCGACGGCGCCGGCCAAGATCCTCGGGTTGCCGGGTGGCTCGTTGGCGCCGGGCTCGGTAGCCGACTTGACGGTCGTGGATTCCCAGGCCAGGTGGACCTGCGAGGCCAGCCGCTTCCGTTCGCGCTCGCGCAATTCCCCATTCATAGGGCGTTCCATGCTCGGGCGGGCTATCCTCACCATAGTGGGCGGAAAGGTGATGGCTTCGCCCGAGGAGCAGATGCTTGGCTGAAAAGATGGACAAGGCCGCGCCGGCGTTGCTGGCGCTCGAAGACGGTAGCGTATACCAGGGCGCGGCGTTCGGCGCTGATGCCGACCAGGCCGGGGAGCTCGTCTTCAACACTGCCATCACCGGCTATCAGGAGATCCTGACCGATCCGTCGTACCGCGGTCAGATCGTGCTCATGACCGCGCCAGAGATAGGCAACGTCGGTGTCAACCGGGAGGATTACGAGTCGGGCCATCCCTTCTGTGCCGGATTCGTGGTACGCGAGCTGTCGCCGCGGGTATCGAGCTGGCGGGCCGAGGGCGACCTGTCGGATTTCCTGGCCGCAAGCGGCGTGGCCGGCATCGCCGGGATCGATACCCGAGCGGTCACGCGTCGCCTGCGCATGGGTGGGGCCCAGCGCGCGCTCATAACGCGCAAGGTGGACGACCCGGCCGCGGCGGTCGCGCGGGCCCGCGCCCATCCCTCGCTCGAAGGTCGCGACTTGGTCAAGGAGGTTACCTCTGGGCAGCCCTACGACTGGGAGGAAGGGCTGTGGCAGGCGCCCGGGATGGCGCAGCAAGCGCCGCCGATACGGCATCGGGTGGTGGCCTATGATTTCGGCATCAAGCGCGGCATCTTGCGGCGCCTGCGCCAGGCGGGCTGCAGCGTCAAGGTAGTGCCGGCCCAGACCTCGGCCAAGGATGTTCTCAAGGAAAAGCCCGACGGGATCTTTCTGTCCAACGGCCCGGGTGACCCGGCCGCGGTGGTCTACGCCGTCGAGGCAGCGGCCGAGCTGTGCCGCTCGGGCAAGCCGATCTTCGGGATTTGCCTCGGGCATCAGATCCTGGGCTTGGCCCTCGGCGGCAAAACCTACAAGCTCAAATTCGGCCACCACGGGGCCAACCACCCGGTGATGGACCTGGCGACCACGAAGGTGGAGATCACCTCGCAAAATCACGGTTTCGCCGTGGACGTCGCATCGCTGTCCGGCAAGGCAGTGTTGACCCACATCAACCTCAACGACCGCACCGTGGAAGGTATGCGTCACGATCGGCTACCCATCTTCAGTGTCCAGTACCACCCCGAAGCGTCGCCGGGGCCGCACGACCCGAGCTACCTGTTCGACCGCTTCATCAAGCTCATGGGTGAATCCGAACGGTGAGCGAGCCAGATTCTGCACGTGGGAGCTGGGACTCCGGCCTCATCCATTCCTTGCTCGACGAGCTGGCGGCAAGTTACGCCGGTCCGGCCTACCAGGCGGAGGTGTCGTCGGCGCGCGAGGACTACTTCGCTCGCTCCGGCAAGGTCTTCGAGGACGACGGTGACCTCTTCGAGGCGCGCACGATTTCCTTCTTGGAATGGTACGTACTGGAGCGGCCGCTCAGGAGCGGCTTTCCGCCCATCGTCGATGCGCTGCAGAAGGCGGCCACGTTACCGGCGGGTGATCTGGGGCGGGCGGAGGCGCTGGCGTGCATTGCGACCAGCCACCGCAGCTTGTTCGACATCGCGCAGGTCGAAGCCGACGGCATCGAGCTAGAGGACGTGCTCGGAGGCGCGCGCTTCCGGGTTTCCGAACGGCGCTCGACGATTGGGTTCGATCCGGGCGCTCTCGTCGAGGCTCGCCTGGTCTGGCAGGGCCGGGAGCCAGTGTTCGCCAAGACCTTTCTTTTTCATCCCCGCGACGCGCGCAGCGAAATCATCGACATCGTCGATAGCGAGCTGGCGGCGGGCGCCGACCGCGACCAGATCATGTTTCGTCTAGCGCAACTGCACTTGCGCTGGCACAGGCATGGGCACACCAATGCGGCCAGGATATATAAAGGGGCCGGAACGATCGGTCCCGTTCCGTTTGGCAGCCATGGCAACCAGAGCAACCACGACCACGACCATGGCGGCCACAACCATGGCAACCATGGCCCCAATGACCGCCCTTGCAATGACAACCCCGGCAACGGCCCTGACAATCCATGACAATCCATGACAACCCTGACGAGATGTAATAGAAGGCAGTTGCCTGCGGGATCGCGGCCCTTTGAGACGCGCCCGGTCGGGCGGAGAAAATAATGCCAGTCGTAGTCGTCGTAGGCGCTCAATGGGGCGATGAGGGCAAGGGCAAGGTTGTCGATCTGCTCACCGAGAACGCCCATGTGGTGGCCCGCTGGGGCGGGGGCGCGAACGCTGGTCACACCATCGTTGTCGACGGAAAGAAGTATGTCACCCATCTGATCCCGTCCGGCGTGCTGCGGGCAGGCGTGGCTTGCGTCCTGGGCGAGGGAATGGTCATCGACCCCAAGATTCTGGTGGAAGAGATCCGGACCTTCCGCGCTCATGGCCTGTTGCGCGATAGTCGGGAGCTGATCGTGTCTGGCCGGGCCCACCTGACATTACCCCACCATCGCGCCATGGACCGCCTGCGCGAGAGTCGTCCCGGTGCCATCGGTACCACCCAGCGCGGCATCGGTCCCACCTACGAGAGCAAGGCGTCGCGGACCGGGCTGCGGGTCGAGGATCTGCTACGACCTGAGCGCCTGCGCCGTAACCTCGAGCGTAACCTGGGCTACGTGCGACCGTTCCTTTCCCAGCTGGACGAGACCATGCCTGGCGTCGGAGAATTGGTGGAGGAATATCTGGGCTACGCCGAGGAGCTGCGCTCCTTCGTCGGGGACGCCTCACGCTTTCTCCATGACAGCATCAGGCAGGGCAAGAATGTGCTTTTCGAAGGCGCTCACGGCGTGTTGCTCGACCTCGACCACGGTACCTATCCCTTCGTGACGTCGTCTTCGACTACCGCGGGTGGTGCCTGCACCGGGTGTGGCATCGGACCTACCTGCATCGATGCCGTGGTGGGTATCGTGAAGGCCTATACGACCCGGGTGGGTAACGGACCATTTCCCACCGAGCTCTTCGATAGCACCGGCGAGCTCCTGCGCAAGGTTGGTCATGAGTTCGGCTCGACCACGGGACGTCCGCGCCGTTGTGGCTGGCTGGATATTCCTGCACTTCGCCTCACCAGCAGACTTTCCGGGATCGAATCGCTTGCCATCACCAAGCTCGACGTTCTCGACGGATTGCCCGAGATTAAGCTATGCGTGGCTTACCGTCTGGGGGACAAGTTGCTCGATGAGATGCCGCTCGATCCAGACGACCTGGGCCAAGTCGAGCCGGTGTACGACACGATGCCCGGGTGGCCGGCGCGTGCTCCGGGCATGGCTGCGCACACGGTTGACGACTTGCCCCAGGCCGCCCGCCAATACCTGGCGCGGATTTCCGACTTGGTCGGTGTGCCCCACTCAATCGTCTCGTGGGGGCCAGCGCGCTCAGAGGCTATCATCGACCGAAGTCCGTTTGCGCCTATAGCGCGTAGCGTCCTTGGCGGCGCCACCCCGCCATTCGCGGGCATTTAGCGCGGCGACAATGGCATTGGCGCGCAGAGTTTTTGGCACAATCCGGCTTGCTACCTAGTGCCTCCTATCTATAAAATCTTTCGCGTATCTGCCCGCCGATGGCCGCCGAAACGAGGAGCCCATGAAGATCGTCTGTGATGCCTGCCAGGCCAAGTATTCCATTGCCGACGAGAAGATACAGGGTAAGGCATTCAAGATCCGCTGTAAGAAGTGCAACCACATCATCGTGGTGAAGACCAGCGGCGAGGTCGCCGCGGCGGCGTCGGTTGCCGCCGGGCCAGGCCAGAAGTCCGCGCCATCCTCGCCCGCGGCTCCCGCGGCGGCGGCGTCCGGGGCCGACGGTGGCCAGGCGCCGTGGCATGTCGTGGTCAATGGCGAGCAGGTGGGTCCGCTCGCCCTGGCCGAGGTGAAGGACAAGCTGCGTCTCGGCCTAGTTAGCGGCGATTCATTGGTGTGGAAGGAAGGCTACCCGGACTGGACTGCGCTCTCGACCGTGCCCGAGTTAGCCGCGCTGCAATCCAAGACCTCACCCAGTCAGTCGGCTGGGCAGGAGGCCTCTCGACCTGCCGTGGCAGCAGGGGCCGGTCCTACCAACGCCAAACCGGCGAGCCAGGAGGAGAGCACGAGCACGCCTGACGTATTCGCCGTGCCCACCGTGCTCACTCCGGCCGTGGACGTTCTCGCCGCTACGGCCGAGAGCAGCTCGCCTGCTGCGGCAGCGCGGCCATCGTCCGCATCTTCGTCCGCATCTTCGTCCGCGGCTCCTGCGCCGGCTTCGCCGGCCTCCTTGGCGATCTCGCCGGCTCTCTCACCCGCCTCGACTCTGGTCCCCTCGTCACCCTTCTTGTTCGGCGGCGCACCCGCTGCTACCGGCGAGCCTGCGGTCGTGATCAAGAACCCGGGCAATGGCGCGGGCGGTACCCATCTCACTGGCCAGCGCAACGAGAATTCCGTGCTTTTCTCGCTCGCTAACCTCGAGTCCCTGGCCGTGCCTAGCGCCGGCGCGGGCGTTCGTCCTCCCTCTTCGACCTCCAATACCGAGGGCTCCGGCCTCATCGATATCCGGTCGATGGCCGCGATGACTCTGCACGAAGGCGGTCGGGATGGACATCGCTCAGCCGATGCTCTACCGACTTTCTCCACGCCGCAGTTTTCTCCGGTTGCGCCGGTGCTCTTGCCCATATCGATGAGCGGCCCGCCCAAATGGGTGTACCCCGTCCTCGGCTTATTGGCAGTGGGAATTTTCGTCATTGGTTTTGGCATCTACCGCGAGATGGCGGCTCCGCCGCCCGGCAATCCCATCGTGATCCAGCAGGCCGCCCCGCCGCCATCGGCGCCACTTCCGGCGGCAGCGCCAGCGCTAGCTCCCCCTCCTGCGGCTGCCGCCCCGTCGGCAGCGCCGCCCGAGTCGAGCCGGCCAGTCGTCGAAGAAAGGCCGGCGCCACCGGCGGAGAAGCTCGAAAGGCCCGAAAGGACGGGCAAGAGCGGCAAGCACCACCGGGGCGAGGCGCAGGCCAAGACCGAGAAAAGTGACGTGAAAGCGACGGCGGCCGACACCAAGGCCAAGGCCAAGGAGCTGGGCGACCTCCTGGGCGATCCAGGCAAGAAGGACGAGGCGCCGAAATCGGCCCAGGTGAGGCTCGCGTCGCTCACTCAAAGCGACATCGTGAACGCGATGAGGGGCGTCCAGCCGCGAGTGCAATCCTGCGCGGACAAATTCAAAGTGCCGGGCACGGCCATGGCCACCGTCAGCGTCGCCTCAGGGGGAAAAGTGGCGAGTGTAACCACCAACGGCAAGTTCGCGGGCTCGCCCACGGGCTCTTGCATCGAGAGTGCGGTGCGCTCGGCTCGTTTTCCACCCTGCCAGGCCATGACTTTTCCCTGGCCGTTCACGCTCAGCCCACGGTGACGGAAACCGCGTAGGACGTCGGCCCCGCCTACTCGCCCGCGTCGGGCGGAGTCGGCGCGCCGAGCGTGGACCGTTTGGGTGGAGGGGCCGGTGGTCCTTGCTCGTCGCGCAGCTTGCTCGTGAGCTTGTCGATCAGCATTTGTTCGTAATGCTTGGGGAGATCGGGGATCGACAGAGACAAGCGAGTAGCATCACGGCCTTCGGGGTCGGCAGCGCGAATGAGCTCGAGCGAGGCCCGGCAGGGCTTCGGCCCATCGGTGAAATCGAATAGCACGTACCCGGACGCCGCGTCCTTTTCGCGAATGGGAAAGCCGCGGTCAACGCGCAGGAAGCGAATGCTGGTGGGCCAAACCGCGGCTATGGGATAGGGCACGACTTCCATGGTCCTGGCGTGAGCCACGCCCGGGTAGAGCAAGGGCAACGCAAGAGCCAGGCAGCCCGCGCTCGGCCGCCAGCTCATTTGCCCCCCTGTTCCGCGGCTCGCTTGGACTCCATGACCAGCGAACGCAGCGAGGTGGGCGATTCGCCGATGAACAGGAGAGCCAGGAAGCCGAAGGCTACGTACCACGCGAATTGTATGCCGTGCAGGGCGATGGCGTAGGCGCCACCCACCGAGGTAATGAGCGATGCGGGCAGGTAGGCGGTCAGTGCCAGGAGAATGCCGGCGTGGAATTGGCCAACCAGACCGGGGGCATTCGGCAAGGTGATCAGGACGCCGGTGAAGGCCATGGCGGCAAAGGCACCTTGCACGGGGATGGGCAGGCCCAAGCGGAGCGCGAGCAGCCACATACCGAGGCCGTTGGCGCCCCAGTAGAGGGCGGTTTGCAGGAGAAAGGGCAAGAGGTCACGCGCGTTATGAAGGGCGCGAAAACCCTGGATCAATGAGCGTAGCTTGTCGGCCGATTGCTCGGCGAGCCGCGGTGAAATACGGTCGAGGAAGGTGACGGTCAGGACCAGGCGAATGGTGGGCTCGGTAAAACGTAGGGCGCAGCCCAAGAAGGCGGTCAAGGCTAAAAAGCCGAGCAGCGCGGCCCAGGCCGAAGCGGCGAGCACGGCGGGGTAGGGGTGCTGGCCCTGGGTAAAAGAGTACAGATAGGCTGCGAAGAGCATGAGGGCGATGACTAGACCATCGACGATGCGCTCCACGGCTACCGTGCCCAGCACCGCGCTCATGCGCGAGTTGGTCTCTCTGGCCGCGTAGTAGGGCCGTGCAAACTCGCCCAGGCGAAAGGGCAGGGCCAAGATGGCCATGAACCCCACGGTCGAGATGACCACCAGGCGCTTGAAGGACAGGGAAACGCCGATGGGGCGGAGAAGGTACTTCCAGCGCCAGGCCCGCAACAGGTGCACCGGTGCCAGGCTGACGGCGTAGAGCACGAGCGTCGTCAATGATACATCGCGCAGGACCGTCGCGGTCTGGCGCAGGTCGATCTTGCGCAGGGCCAGCGCAATGCAAGAGCCACCCACCAGCAGCGACAACAGTATCTTGGCAAATAGTTTCAACGGTCTCCCATGCGGCTCAGGGCAACTCCCCCGCCACAATGCGGCGAGGATTTTCCTCCAGCAGTCTAGTGAGGGCGTCGGCGCCCATATGCTTGGCAATCCAGTCGATTCCGCCCGCCACGCTGCTTATGCTGGCGGGGGTGTGCAGGTCGGAGGCGACCGCTGAGGCTAAGCCTTCCTCGACCAGACGGCGGGCGGTCTTGGTCTCGACGCGATGCTGCGAACGTGCAATGGATTCCAGGTCGACCACCAAGGCTGTCTGTCTGCTCAGCCGCTCGGCCAGACCCAGGTCACGCTGTACGGCCAGGTAACGCTCGGGGTGGGCCATCACGGGCAGCTGCCCTCCCAGGCGGATCTCGAACAGGGCCTCTTCAATGTGGGGCGGCAAGAGCGTGGGATTAACTTCGAAGAGGAAGGCGCGCTGTCCGTCGTAGCCAGGAACGGTGTGATTGCGCAGACGCTCGATGAGTATCTCGTCCCAGTAGTTCTCGGCGCCGCGACGAAGGCGGAATTCCGGATGGGTGGCGCTGGCTTCGGGCGCGAGCTGAGCAATGGCCTCTTCGATCGACGCGGCCGTCGGAATGTAAAAGCCGTTGCGCTGATGCGGTGTGGCGTACACCTCGGCAAAGCCCAGCTCCGCAAGCGCTTCCAACATCGCCATGCTGGTCGAGAGATCGGGCGCTCCATCGTCGAGCCCCGGCAAAAGGTGGCAATGGAGATCAATGTAATGCGCCACGTGTCGGTCATCGACCATACCGGATCTTCCCCCTCTTGGCCCCAATTTCTGCGGCCCCAAGGGTGGCCCCTCGCTCTCGCTTGCAGTCTCCGGGTCCGCCGTCGCGCACCCAGACCAGCCGGGTTGCGCTCGTCCCCGACCGCAGGTCGAAAAAAGCTTGCAGAATAGGGAACACCGACTGCAAAGTGAGCCGCGGAGGAAAGGACGAAATGGGCGACAAAGCTGCTCTTCCTAGTCTCAGTCTGCCAAAGCAGAAGACCCACTGGACGGTAGGCGTGGTGATTGCTGCTGGCGCGCTTTTCGTTATCCTTGGCGCGGTATTCTATCTGGTTTTGCGCTCTCGCCAGGCCGAAGCTGACGCCTTCGCTCGGCGCGAAGCCGACCGTCTGGCGTCCATCAGGGCGGAGAAGGAAAAGGTCGAGGCCGAGAAGGACAAGGCGGATGCCGAGCGGGCCGCGGCCGAGGCCAAGAAGAAGGCGGACGAGGCCGCGGGTTTGGCGGCGCAGAGGCAGAAAGCCGCGGCGGTTGCCGTGGCTGCCAGCCGGGATGAGAGGAACGGGGGGGATGAGAAGACGGACAAGGGCAGGGGCAGAAAGTCGGGCAGCCACCGGTCGAGCAAGGCGGCCGGCAAGGCCACGGCTATGACTGCGGCCAGCCCGGCCAGTACGGCGGCTCCCCCACCTCCGCCACCGCCCAAACAGACCAGCAAGGCCAGCAAAGATATCGACGACTTGCTCAAGAGCTTCAAGTGAGGGCTTTGCTGCTGGCCCTGCCGGGCCGAGCCCTTTCCTAGCTCAACTAACGGTGACCCGCCGTCGACCAGAGCGGGCCTCACTCGGGCGTGACGGGCGGGAGGCGTGCTCTGATTTTATCGATGCGCGCATCCAGGTCGCCATCCTTCAGCGTGACCGTGATCTGCTCTCCGGCTGAGAGCCCCGCGCAACTACGCAAGAGCTTGCCTTCGCTGCTGCGGGCAAGACCGTAGCCCCGATCGAGAACCTTGAGCGGGGAAAGGGCGTCGAGCTTGCTCGACAAGGCCGCCAGTGCGTGCCGGCGCGCGGTCAAGCTGCGAGCGCTCGACTCGGCCATGCGCCGCTCGAGCCCGGAGAGCAAAATGCGCTGGTCCGCGATACGTCGCTGCGGATGTGCCCGCAAGAGTCGTGCCACGCATGCGTGGAGATCCTTGCCCCCGGATACAAGCATGGCCTTGACAGCGCGGGCGGCGCGCTCCGAGCAGTCGTCCAGGCACTGGCGCTGCTCGTCGAGCAAGCGGCGTGGATCACCCAGGCGAGCGCGTGCTCTTTCCAGGGCGAGGCGCCGGGTGCGGATGTCGCTGACCAAGCCGCGAGCCAGGCGACCGCCATGGAGGCGTAGCTCGGCCTGAAGCTCCGTGGCGACGGGGACCGCCAGCTCGGCGGCAGCCGACGGGGTGGGGGCGCGCACATCGGCCACGAAATCCGCGATGGTGAAGTCAGTCTCGTGTCCGACGGCGGAAATGGTGGGGCGTGGGCAAGCGGAGATGGCGCGCGCCAGCCTTTCGTCGTTGAAGGCCCATAGATCCTCCATGGATCCTCCTCCTCTGGCCAGGATGATCACATCCACGTCGGGAACGCGGCCGAGCTGGGCTAGGGCCTCCGCGATGGACAGGGCCGCTCCTTCCCCCTGCACGGGCGTGGGTGCGATAAGGATCGGCACTGGAAAACGGCGGTGGGCCACCCGGATGATGTCTCGGATCACGGCCCCGTGGCGTGAGGACACGACGCCTATACGTCGTGGTAGGAAAGGGAGGGGGCGCTTGCGCGCGCGGTCGAAGAGGCCTTCGCGCTCGAGCTTTTGCTTGAGCGCTTCGAAGGCGATAGCCAGGGCGCCCGAACCGGCCGGCTCCATCGACGAAACTTGGAGCTGAAAGCGCCCGCGCCCCTCGAAGATCGTCAGCTTGCCTCGGCAGCGCACCAGGAGCCCGTCGGCGAGCCGAAACTTCATGCGCGCCGCTTCGCGCGCGTACATCACGGCATCGAGCTGGGCGTCGGTGTCCTTGAGGGTGAAGTAAAAGTGGCCGCTGCCCGAGCGTTTGCAGCCCGACACCTCGCCTTCGACCCGAACATCGGTAAAGCGTGTTTCCAGGGTTTGGCGAGCGGCGCGCACCAGCTCGGCCACCCCGACGACCCGCGGTTCGGCGAGCCGGGCGCGGTCGCCTCGGGTGTCCGGGACTTGGACTGGAACTGGGACTGGGACCGGGACTGGGACTGGCGACTTGGACGCCGCAGCGAAGCGTTCCGCGAACGAGAGCTGTGGGTTGGCTTCGGTCGCATCGGCTCCCGCAGTCTTGGAGATCTTGTCGGTCTTGTCGGTCTTGTCGGAGCTCATCGCGAGCTCCGCATCGCCGCGCGCTCATAATCAGCCGCGTCTTTGCGCATACGCTCCAGATCGGCGGCGGCCTTGCCACTCAGTTGCTCGGCCCGGGCCGCTAGCCCCGAATATCCCCAACCCCAGTTCTGGTCGTGCGCCTTGCGATAGACCAAGGCTCCGGCAGGGGTTACCACCCTTGCCGTGTCCCCCGACGGATCGAGCTCGGGCGGGTGAGCCCCGGCAGCGGCCAGCCGGCGACCGGCCTCGGCCCATGCCTCCGGCTCGAGCATGCGCCCGAACAGAACCTGGGCATTTTCGGCCGTTGCTCCCGGTGCGAAGCGCGCCAGGAGACGAGAGCGTTCGCTGCCCTCGGGAACAACGCTTTGCGTGATATCGTAGGACTCGCGCCACGCGCGCTCGATGCTCATCCACGCCCAACGCGTGTCCTGGTCGAGGGCGTTCCAGAGCCGGACGCTGTCGTGGGCTGCCACGGCGGCGGCCAGGCGGGCGTGTGCCTCGGCCGGCGTTTTGGCCCCTCGGGGACCACAGCCGAGCGCGGCGGCAATGACGAGAAGGCGGGGAAGGAGTTTCATCTACGAGCTCTTGGTGCCCAACCCTACCGTAGCCGCCCGGGAATGTCTTCCGCTTGCGCTTGGTCATAGTGGCCAGGCGCCGGGAAGTGGCGTAGAGCCGGCGATCGGCGGCCACGGCTTCGACCGGTGGCCACGGCTTTGTGCTAGATTCCTCGCTTCTCGACGGTGACCGGACCAAGCACTCCCCCTCTCGACTTTCCCGAGCTGGAATCGGGCGGCACGGGCGCGTCCGCCGACGAGTTTGCCGGCATACCACCCGCCCGGAAGCGCCATCCCATCGTCGGTCTGGCCGCGGCAGCGCTGGCGCTTTTTCTCGTATTCCAGATTCGCGAGGATCTCATCTTTGCCCTTTCCCGCTCCGTTCCTATCGATTTGGGCGATGCCCGCGCGCTGGCCAACTTGCCTGCGGCGAAGGTTCCGTGTAACCGCCTGGTGCGCCTGTCGGGCACGCCGGATCGGGAGAGCGCGGTGTTGCTCGACACCGCTGGATCGTGGCGGTTCGAGCAATTCTTCCGTCTCCTCGGGACCCGCAGCCGTGTCTACCTCGATCGCGTTCCCGATCCCATACCGGTCGAGCAGGCGGAGAAGGATGTCTTCGTCGGTCGTCTCCTGCGTCTCGGCGATCTCTCGTTTGCCGATGCGATACGCGCCCACTTCGCCCGCCTAGTCAGTGCCACCCACTTTTTCACTACGACGGCGCTGCGGGACGCCTTGGCGGTCTCCGGCGGCGGCAGCGTGCGGGTGACTGACATGCTGGGCGAGACGGTCGGGTTGGACGCGCAGGACGAGTTGGCCATCGACGTGGCGCGGCCGGCCGACGTCCAGGTAGACTTGCCGCGCAACAGATACCGTTCAACCGCGGAGGCGCGCGCCGCGCTGGAGAAAGCTGGCGCTACCATTCAAGATGATGTCGTCCCCGGCGACGACAAGACCATAGCGTTCGTCGTCACCTTTCCTGCCCAGAGCCGGGATAAGGTCATGAGCGCTATCTCCGACCTGAGCGAACAGATCCGCTTCCGGCCCGCGCGCACGACCTACACCGTGCGGATCGCGGGCCTGTCGGCCAGCCCGGACGGCCTGCACCTGCGCGGCCCTGTGCATGACGGCCATAACAGGCACGACAGCGATGACAGCCATAACAACCCTAACAACATCGATAGCCACGATCTGCCGTTCGAGCGCATCCTCGCTCTGCGAACCGTGGCCAAGGTACAAATTCCGGATGACGCTCTCATCCTACGCGAAGGCGATCGTCCGGCGGATCACACCAAGACCATCGTCGTTGCTGCCTTCCTCCTCGGCTTTGCCGTGCTGAATCTCTTCGCTTTGCGCGGACGCGCTTGAGGCCTGCCCATGCTACGCATTTACGACACACGCCAAAGGAAAAAGGTCGAGCTCATATCCCGCGAGCCGGGCAAGATCGGCATCTACGTCTGTGGTGTCACGGTCTACGACCTTTGCCACGTCGGGCACGCGCGCACCCTGGTAGCTTTCGACGTTATCGTCCGCCATCTACGCCGGCGCGGCTTCTCGGTTCGCCTGGTGCGTAACATCACGGATGTCGATGACAAGATCATTCGCAGGGCGAACAGCGAAGGGCGCAGTGCCGCCGAAGTTGCGCTTACTTATGCCGAAGCCATGCTGGCCGACGCCGCTGCTCTCGGGGTGAGCCCTCCCGACGTCGAGCCGCGCGCCACCCAGCACGTGGCCGATGACATCGCGGTCATACGTCGGCTGGAGGAGCGCGGGCTCGCCTACCCCGCCGATGGCGACGTCTACTATTCGGTCGCGGATTTTCCCAGCTACGGGGCGCTTTCCGGCCAGAGCATCGAGGACTTGCAGGCCGGCGCCCGCATCGAGATTGGCGAGCACAAGAAGAGCCCACTCGATTTTGCCCTGTGGAAAGCGGCCAAGCCCGGGGAGCCCTCCTGGGAAAGTCCCTGGGGGCCGGGGCGCCCGGGCTGGCATCTGGAGTGCTCGGCCATGGCTCACCGCTACCTCGGGGAGGACTTCGACATCCACGGGGGCGGCTCGGATCTGATCTTTCCCCACCACGAAAACGAGATTGCCCAGTCGGAGGGGGCGTTTGGCCCCTTCGCCCGCCACTGGATGCACTCGGGCATGGTCAACTTCGGTGGGGAGAAGATGTCGAAGTCGCTCGGCAACGTGGTGACGATTCGCAAGGTGGCGGAGAGCCACGACCTCGAAGCTTTGCGCCTTCTGCTCGTGAGCGTGCACTACCGTAGCCCGGTGAGCTTCACCCTGGCGCGTTCTTCCAGCGGCCAAGCCGCATATCCCGAGCTCGAGGAAGCGGAGGCGCGCCTTGACTACTTCTATCGTACCCTCGAGCGTCTCGACGCCTTCCTAGCCCAGGTCAAGCCTCCCGCTAGCCTGCCGCTGTCCTTGCTGGAGGAAGCGGCGGGCTCCGCCATGGACGACGATTTCAATACCGCGGCGGCCATCGGGCACCTCTACGACGCTTTCGTGCTCGCCAACAAGCTGCTCGACGAGCCCAAGGCTATGCCCAAACCCGAGCGGCAGGTGACCCTGGCCGCGATTGCGCATGCCGCGCGCGATCTGGGCGCCACCCTCGGGATCATGCAGCGCCGGCCCGAGCAGTTCCTGCTGGCGCGGCGCGAGCGCTTGTGCCGGCAGCGCAACATCGACGCCACCGCGGTGGAGGCCCGCCTGGCCGAGCGAGTTGCCGCCCGTCGCGCCAAGGATTTCGGCCGCGCTGACGCCATCCGAGCTGAAATGCGCGACCAGGGTGTCGAGCTGATGGACACCCCGGCCGGGACGAGCTGGCGGGTGGTCTGACACCGTCACGAGGTCTGAGGCTGACGTGATCGGCGTCTTCGATTCCGGTTTCGGTGGCTTGACCGTGCTGCGGTCACTTCTGCGCCGGTTGCCGGAGTACGATTACTTCTACCTCGGCGATAGCGCCCGCGCGCCCTATGGCAGCCGCAGCTTGCAGGTCGTGCATAGCTTCACCCGGGAAGCGGTCGAATATCTCTTCGGCGCTGGCTGTCCCTTGGTGGTGCTGGCCTGCAACACCGCCTCGGCGCAGGCGCTACGTACGCTGCAGCAGAGGCACTTGCCCGCCCATAGGCCCGATCGTCGCATACTCGGGGTAGTGCGGCCCTCGGCCGAGGTCCTGGCCGGGCTGGCGCCGGGTGCGATTCCCGGCGTGACCGGACCATCGCCGGTGGCGGGCACCGTGGCGGTCTTGGGCACCGCGGGCACCATCGCCTCGGGCTCTTATGCTCTCGAGCTGGCCAAGCTAGCGCCCCGGCTTACCCTCATCGCACAAGCCTGTCCTCTCTGGGTGCCCCTGGTCGAGGCCGGCGAGACGGCTGGCCCGGGCGCGGAGTACTTTCTCCACCGGTATCTCGACCCTCTCTTTGCCCGGGCCGAGCCCCCTGCGCGTCTTCTTCTCGGCTGCACCCACTATCCCCTCCTGGCCAAGGGTATCCGCGCCATCGTGCCGCCTGGAGTAGAGGTAATCGAGCAGGGTGAGCTGGTGGCCCAGCGCCTGGCGGATTGGCTGCGCCGTCATCCCGAGATGGAAGCCCGGCTGTCCCGCGCCGGCGCTCGTCGCTACGCCACTACCGACGACCCGGTCTGGTTCGCCAGGCAGGGTGCGCCGATCATGGGCCACCAGGTCGAGGTGGAAAGGGTGACTCTGCCGCCCTTCCCTTCGGCTGGCTGTGGTTGATCACTCGGTTGATCACTCTTGGTTGATCACTCGGCTGATCACTCTTGGTTGATCACTCGGCTGATCACTCTTGGTTGACCTGGTGTGGTCCGTGCATATCCGTGCATAATAGATTGATCATGACCAAGAGCTTGGCATTGTCGGCCAATTACCTAAGGACGGGCGTTTTCATGGCCTTCCTCGTGGCGCTGCTGGCCATCGGCGGGCACCTCATCGGCGGCATGCAGGGCATGCTGCTCTTTGCCGCTTTAGGGCTGGTCATGAACTTCGCCATGTACTGGTTCTCCGATCGCATTGCTCTGCTCGCGCACCGGGCACGCGAGGTCAGCCCGGCCCAGGCACCTTCGCTGCACCGGATCGTGGCGCAAATCTCGGATCGAGCCGGTATCCCCAAGCCGCGGGTGTACGTGATCCCGTCCCCATCACCCAATGCCTTCGCCACCGGACGTAACCCCGAGCACGCGGTGGTGGCGGTCACCGAGGGCCTCATGCAGCTTTTGGGTGAGCGCGAGCTCGCGGGCGTGGTGGCGCATGAGATCAGCCACGTGCGCAATCGCGACATCCTGATCTCGACCATCGCGGCGGCGGTGGCCGGGCTGGTATCAGCGGCTGGTCACGCCATCCAGTGGTCGCTCATGTTCGCCGGGCGGCGTGACGACGAGGAAGGGGGCAGCATGGTAGGGGCGCTGGCCTGGGCCATCCTGGCGCCCATCATCGCCATGCTGATCCAGCTCGCCATCAGTCGGTCGCGCGAGTACGGGGCGGACGCCACCGGCGCAGCGCTTTGTGGCGATCCCAATGCGCTGGCCAATGCGCTGGAACGTCTCGAGGACAGCAAACGTGTGCTGCCCTACCAGTTCGCCGGTCCGGCCACGGCGCACATGTTCATAGTCAACCCCATGCGCCGAGGGGGTCTCGCGACCTTCATGGACCTGCTCTCGACCCATCCTCCCATCGAGGAACGGGTGCGCCGGCTGCGCGCTATGCGGCTCTGAGGAGATCTATCGCGTGCTCCAGCCCTCGTTCGCGCGCCGGGACTTTCTCGCCCTCTCGCTCGGGGGGTGTGCCAGCGCGCTGGCCGCCGGTTTTGCAGGATGCGGCTCCGGCGGACGTAAGGTGTGCAACCGCAGGATCGGCGATGCTCACGCGGGAGCCGTGCTGTGTCTCGCGCTCGGCGCCGATGGCGCGCTGCTGGTGTCGGGCGGAGCGGACAATGTGGTCAAGCTCTGGCAGCTACCCGAGGGCATGCTGCTGGCGAGCTTGACCGGACACACGGCCGGCGTGACCTCGGTAGCCGTGTCGCCCGATGGGACGACGGTAGCATCGGGCAGCGCTGACGGCACCCTGCGGCTGTGGAGCGTGGCCAGTGGTACGTCGTCAGCCCCGCTGGCTGCCGCAACGGGGGGGGTGGCGGCCGTGGTCTTCTCGGCCGACGGCCAGCTCTTGGCTTCCGGCGGCGCTGACGCCTTGGTCAAGCTATGGAATCCGGCCGACGGGAGCCCGCTGGCCAGCCTGGCCGGGCACAGTCAGGCCATCACCGCCCTGGCGGCGAGCCCGGATGGCACCTACCTGGTGTCGGCCGCCGAGGACGAGACTTTGCGCCTGTGGGGCTTGCCCTCGGGGGCGCCCATCGGCGTACCCGTCGCGGTGCCGCTGGGCGCGCTCGCGGCGCTGGCCATGACCAGCGATGGAACGCTCATGGCGTCGGGAGGAACGGGCGATGCTCTGCTCCTGTGGGCCATGCCGGCCTGCACGGTGGCAAAGACCTTGCGCCCGGAGGGAGGCGGGGCTCTGGCCGTGGCCATCTCGCCCGATGGCGCCCTGGTGGCGGGGGGAGGCGCGAGCGACCTGATCATGCTCTGGCGCGGCTCCGACGCCGCTCTCACCCAGACCATACGCGATCACACCGCCGCCATCTCCGCGCTCGCCATTACCCCGGATGGCAAGCTCCTCATCTCGGCCAGCGCCGATCGCAGCATCCGCTTCTGGGGGCTCCCCGACGGAAGCTACCTCGGCAGCGCCAGCGATCCAGCGCTGCCGGTGGAGACCGTGGTCTCGTTCTCCTGTTGAGGAGGCGGCCGCCCGGGCGAGCCGGTGGGCTTGTGGCGCGGCCGCCGTACGAAGGGCGGCTACCCCGCTTCAGTCTTCAGTCGAAGCTGGCGGAAAACTGGACGGCGAAGGTCAGCGCGGTGAGGTTGTTGTCGGCGGAAGGATCCTTCATGGTGGCGACATGCAGGAGCGCCGCGAGACCGAGGCCCCAGCGCGGGGTGACCCACCACTCTTTGCCAGCCTTGAACGCCGCGCCCACCCCCCAGTCGGTGTCATTTTCGGGTGAGCCCGTATTCGTGTCGCTGAAGAACATCTTGCTCAGCGTCAGGGTGCCGGCCAGGTAGACGTTGACCGGCTCGAAGTAATAGGCGATGCCGGGGCCAATGCCGAATAGGGTCATGTCGTAGCCCGAGTATCCCGAGGTGCCGCCGCCGCTCAGGTTGGCGTCGACGATCGATGTGCCCAGGATCTCGCCGTAGAGGATGAGGTTAGGGGCGATGGCGCCGCCCATCGCTCCGCTAATAGTGAAGCCGGCGCCGGAATAGGTGTAGCCGATGCCGCCTACGGTCTCCGATGCCGTCAGATACCCAACCCCGGCGGTGAGCTGGAGGAAGAGACTGTTATGGCCGACCGGGGCGTAGTAAACCGGCGCCGCGTAGCGGGGGCGGTAGTACTCGGGCGGGGGAGGTGGGGGGGGCGGGCCGTAGGCCGGACCGTAGTATTGTTGGGCCCGCGCGGCGGATTCGCCTAGGAGCAATGCGCCACCCGCCAGAACCAGCAATGACGACAAACGAAGGTGTGGGCGCATGCGAAATTCCTCCTGATGCGTGGTTGATGAGGGCCAAATCATAGCAGGGAATGCCTCTTTGACGTTCAGCCGGTGTGGCTAATTCAAAAGCCGTGGCTATCTCGCCTGTGCGCTATGTCACAGCCGCAGCCTGAGCTCCAGAACCTGAGCCAGGTTGGAGAATATGCTGCGTAGATTGTTGACCTTGGAAGCTCCGCGCAGGCGGGGCCGTACGGTTATGGGCAGATTGCGGATGCGTGCTCCGTCCCTTTGCGCGCGCAGGATGAGCTCCATGAGCACGGTCCAACCGCGCCCGCGCGACGCCAGGGTCATGCCGTCGAGCAGGCTGCGCCGGAACATGAGGATGCCCTGGAATCGGGGGAAGGGCCCGAACAGGGCACGCAGCAGCAGGCGCTCGCTCGCGGAGAGCAAATTTCCGAGCCGGCTATCGCGACGGCGGGGTAGGGTGCCCAGGATCATGTCGGTGTCGGCGCCGTTCATGGCGGCGAGATACTGGCCGATGATGGCGGCGGGAAATTGTCCGTCCGCGGGGAAGAAGGTAAGAAGCTCTCCGCGCGCTTCGGCGAAGGCAGTACGGTAAACTCCACCCAGCCCGCGGTTGTGCGGGTGATGCACGACGCGCGTGCGCGCCAGGGTGCGGCCCAGTTGGTCGGCGATCGCTCCGCTGCCGTCGGAGCTGCCGTCGTCGATCACCAGCAGCTCGTAGCTTGTGTCCAGGCGAGCGAGCTGGGCGTGGATCTCGTGCGCCGCGGCCTCCAAGCTGGCGGCTTCGTCGTAGGCCATGAGGATGACCGACAGGCGCGGCTCGGCGCAGGCGCGGGGCGGGACGGGAGCGACCGACCGGTGGTCTGGATCGTCGGTCATGGGTAACGAGTATTGTCGCCGGCCGGGCCGCTCGGCGCAAGCGAGTGGGCGAGTGGGCGAGTGGGCGCGGAAATGCGGCGGCGCCTGCGCCGCGACTTGCTCGATCGAGGAAGCTGTCGCTATTCAGCCTGTAGCTTGGAGACTACCGCTGGCAGCCCTTCCTTAGCTTCCGCCTTGAGCAAGCCCAATCGCTCGGCGAGCGTGGTCAGGGCACTGGGCAGGGGCTGGTTCCGCTCGCGCAACCAGACCACGTGTTCCCAGACAGCTTCTTGCAAGCGACGCCGGTCATCGGTGAATTGCGTGGCTCCCCGCTGGGACAGCTCGAGGGCCAGCTCCCAGTCGGGGCGGGGGGCGTTTTGCCCCGCGAGCGGGGCTTCGAGCAAGGCGACCAGGGCGCGGGCGAGCAGGCCAGCCAGGGCAGCTTGCTCGACAGTGGACAAGGCGGGGAGGCCATCCGCGACCGCCAGCACGGCCTTGCCCGCGGCACTGTCGTGGCAGTTGGCCGCCATATGGTCGAGAGCCTGAAAACGCAGGGTAGCGGCGGTCTCGTCGTCCAGATCATCGAGCGTCAGGGTCGCCTTACCCACTTGGCAGGCAAAGCCGGCCTTACCATCGTAGGAAGCGGAGAAGTCCAGGGTGGTGTGGACGTCGTTGCGCCGGTCGGTCACCGTGGCCCTACCCGCCATGCGCCGCGCCAGGTGTGGGGCGCTCTCGGAACCCTGGCCATCAATGGTCACGACGGTCACGACAAAGCCCGGCGCGTCGTCGCTGGGACTGGCCTGGGCCAGGGAGGACAAGGCGTGGCGAGCGAGCGCTGTCTTGGGGGTGACGCGGTCGCGGGTGGCACGCATGAAGGCGTCCGCGCCGGTGCCCAGCTTGCGGTCGTTGCTGCGAGCATCGGCCAGGAGGTCGAGGAATGACCGGGTGGGGGGACGGCCGCCGAGCTCGGTCCACAGGTCCATCGCGTGGGCGGCGCGGCGCAGGGCGATGGCGGCCTCGGGTCCGGCGATGTCGTCGAAGAACCAGGCGCAGCTTGCGTACATGAGCAGGAGCGAGCGCTGCATCTCCATGAGGAGGAGCGCCCGGGCCGCGCCATCGCCGCGATCGTTACGCAAGGGCGGATGACCGAGCGAGCGCAATTTGCGCTTGCGTATTTCCGGCTCGTCATCGGCGACCATGCCATAGGCGTTGCGGGCCTGCCAAGGCTCGGGAAAGAGCTCGCCCGCCAACTCCTCGAAGAAGGGTTGGCCGCGGTCGCGTAGCAGATCGAGAGCTTTGCGCAAGGGGCCGCGCCAAGCCTGGCTGCTGGCCTTGCTCGAGTCTATGCGGCAGCCGCAATCGCGCTGCCACCGACCCAGCCCGTGCCCGCAGCTCCAAGCCGTGCCTTCCCCGTCTGGCCCGGGCCGCAGGCGTAGCTCCCACGTAGGCGGATTCTGCGCCAGGTAGGCGCCGAGGTTGGTGACTTCGATGCCTTCGGCCGGGGCAGAGACGGCAAGCGCGTACGCCAAGGCCAGATCGGCGAACTTCTTGTGGTGACCGTAGAGCTCACCATCGGAGGCGGCTAGTACCAGGGGCCGGCCCTCCCCTTTGCTGCGTTCGCTCGAGCAGCGCACAGCTTCAAGCAGGCTGGCTGCGTCTCCGGTTGCCTTCCCGAAGGCCAGCTGGCGTGAGAGCGGACCATCGAAGATGCCGATGGCAAGGGCCCGGCCGGAACCGTCGGGGTGGAGAAAGCGGTAGGCGCGGCTGGTGTCGACCGTATCGCTTGCCACCTCTTCCCATTCCCCGCCCGGACGGCGGACAGCGTCGATCTGCTCGGGCGCGAGGATGGTGTACTCGATGCCGGCCTCGATGAGCGCGGCCAGGGCGCGTGGGCTAGCCGCCGTCTCGGGCAGCCACATGCCCGCGGCCGCGCGGCCGAAATGTCGGCGAAAATCGAATTGTCCCCAGAGAATCTGGGTCACCAGGTCGCGTTCCGAGAGCAGCGCGGTTATGGGGTGGCCCCACACCTGGGCCATGGCGCCCCCGGCCGCTAGCCGGTCTTGTTGGACAGCGTCGCCCGCGCGCATCCGGCGCATGACGTGGCGGTCGTGGCGGTCAATCCAGCGGGCCAGGGTCGGGCCGACGTCGAACGACATACGGGCGTAGTTGTTGACGATGGATAGGATCTGTCCGGATGCGCCGTAGATGCGAGCGAAGGCATTGGCCCGGTAACACTCGGCATGGATGCGCGCGTTCCAGTTGGGAAACGGCGCAGCCGTCGCCTCGCGTCTCAATTCGTCCGTCCAGGGATTTTCGCGCGGAGGCTGGTAAAAATGGCCGTGGACGACGAGGGCAATCGGCTGGCGCTTGCTCATTTTCGTCCACGAATGTACCGTGACCCGGAGGCTTTTGCACGGAGCAGCCTCCTTGGCCGGCGGCGCTGCTGCTGGCTTTCTGCGAGTCTGGCTGTGGGGGCTAGAAGTTGCGCGCTCGGGTCAGCCAGGTGTCGCGTGCCTTGCCAACCACGGTTATGCCGCCCTGGCTGACATGATGGCGGACGGTATCGCGGGCCAGGTCGTGGCCTATATGATCGCCAGGCGCGACCCGGACGTTCTTGTCCACGATGGCCCGCTGGATGCGTGCGCCCTTGCCGACGTGAACGTTGTCGAACAGGATCGAATCGCGCACTTCGGCGCCCTCATCCACCCATACATTGCGGCCGAGCACGCTGTCCTTCACGAAGCCGCCGGCAATTACGCAGCCGCTCGACATGATCGACTGCACTAACATGCCGCGTCTGCGGTCGTCGTCGAAGACCAGCTTGGATGGGGGATCGGGGTGGTTGACGCTGACGATGGGCCACTCCCAGTTGTAGAGATTGAAGTGGGGCTGCACGTTCTTGAGGTCAAGGTTGGCCTCGTAATAGGCTTCGATGGTCCCGACGTCGCGCCAGTAGGCGAGCTCGCCTTTTTCCGTAACCCCCGGTATGCGATTCTTGGAAAAGTCGTAGCAATAAACCCGCCCGCTCTTGACCAGCGAGGGCAAGATATTCTTGCCGAAATCGTGGTGGGTGTCCTGCTGCGAGTCCGATTCCAGGGCATCGTGGAGGGGCAGCGGCGCGAAGATGTAGTTCCCCATCGAGACCAGGGCCCGGCTCGGGTCGCCTGGGATGGTGGCCACGTTACTGGTGGGTTTCTCCTGGAAACCAATTACCCGTCCATCTGCGTCAGACTCGACCACCCCGAACTGCGACGTCTCTGAAATCGGCAGGGGCAGACAGGCGATGGTGGCGAGCGCGTTCTTGGCCACGTGAAAATCGATCATTTGACGCACGTTCATCTTGTAGACGTGGTCGGCGCCGAATACCACGACCACGTCGGGGCGAAAGTCTTCGACCAGATGGAAGTTCTGGTGGATCGAATCAGCCGTGCCCCGGTACCAGCTCTCGCCCATGCGCATCTGGGCGGGAACGATGGTTACGAAGTCCGCGTGGGTGCTGCGTGTTCCCCAAACGTGCTGGACGTGCTCGACCAGGGACTGGGCCTTGTACTGGGTCAGCACGTACATGGCACGTATGCCGGAGTTGTGCATGTTAGACAGCACGAAGTCGATGATGCGGTAGCGTCCGCCGAACGGAACGGCGGGCTTGGCGCGATCGCGCGTGAGCGGAAACAGCCTCTCCCCCTTCCCGCCCGCCATGATGAAGGCAAGTATGCGTGGTTCGTCCATGATCTGGTCCGTCGGCATTATATCCGCTAATTGGTTCCCCGACTTCTTTGTGCAACACTCTTCTCGCTATGACGTCGGCTGAGAAGGTAGGGCGGCAGCTTTTCGAACTGGCCATGAACATGTGGTGGGCCTGGAACCCGGCGGTGATCAAGCTCTTCCGGGACATCGATCCCTCCGGGTTTCACGACTCGAAACACAACCCTCTGATGGTGGTCAAGCGGCTATCCGGCGCGAGGCTGGAGCAGCTGGCCAGCGATGCGGCCATGCGCGCTCGCCTGGATCGCGCCTATCGCGAATTCCGGGCCTACATCTCGCCTGCGGCGGCCACCTGGGCCGAGACCCACGCTGCGCCTTTGCGCGTTCGCCCCGTTGCATACTTCTCCGCCGAATTCGGCATTCACGAATCGCTGCCCATTTACAGCGGCGGCCTGGGGGTGCTGGCGGGCGATCATCTCAAGACGGCCTCCGACCTTGGGCTGGCCCTGGTCGCGGTGGGTCTGTTCTATCGCGAGTCGTACTTCCGCCAGCACATCGATCATGATGGCCAGCAGCACGCGAAATATGTCAGCGCCCCCGTCGATTATCTGCCCATCGCGATCAAGACCGGCGCTGACGGCAAGCCTCTGATCATCGACGTACCCTTGGGGCACGAGCGGCTCCTGGCGCAAATTTGGCAGGTCAACGTCGGTCGCAACCAGCTGCTCTTGCTCGATACGGACGTCGAAGGCAACAGCGAGGAGAACCGCCGCCTCTCGGCCCGCCTCTACTTCGGCGATCAGCGGGTGCGCATACGGCAAGAGCTGCTCTTGGGGGTAGGTGGCATACGCGCCCTGCGCGCGTGCGGAATCGTATGGAGCGGCCTGCACCTGAACGAGGGCCACAGCGCCTTCGCCACGCTGGAATATGCACGGCTGCGCATGGTCGAGACGGGTGGCTCCTTCATCGACGTCGCTCAGGACGTAGCTCAGTCAACCGTATTCACCACTCACACGCCGGTCGATGCCGGGCACGATCGCTTTCCGCCCGCCCTGGCGAACGATCACCTCGAGCCTTTGCGCCACTCGCTCAAGCTCACGCGGCAGGAGTTCCTCGGTCTCGGACGCGTTCGCCCCTCCGATGACAACGAAGCCCTGTGCATGACGGTGCTGGCGTTCAAGATGTCCCGCTACGCCAACGCGGTGTCGTGCCTGCACGGACGTGTTACGCGCAGGGCATGGCAGGTGCTCTGGCCCCACCATCGCGAGGACGAGGTCCCGGTAGGTCACATCACCAACGGCGTGCACGCCCGCACCTGGCTGGCTCTCGCCATGCAGGAGCTATACATTCGCCACATCGGTCCGAGCTGGGCCGACAACCTGACCGACCCGCAGATGTGGGCGCGCATAGATGGTGTCTCGGACGCCGAGCTGTGGGAGACCCATCGTACCTTGCGGGCCGCGCTGGTGAGCTTCGTCCGGCGCGAAGTGGCGGCGCAGCGTCAGGCCAACGGTCTCGGCGAAGATCTGGTGCTAGCAGCCGAAAACGCACTTGATCCCGATGCGCTCACCATCGGTTTCGCCCGCAGATTCGCGACCTACAAGCGTCCGGCTATGTTGTTCTCCGACATGGGGAGGCTGACCCGTATCGTGTGTGACGCGTCTCGCCCGGTGCAGATAGTGGTGTCGGGGAAGGCCCATCCCGCGGACCGGCCCGGTCAGGAGGTGCTCAAGACGGTCATCCGGGCCAGTCTGTCGCCCGCTCTGCGCTCGCGTGTAGTTTTCGTGGAGGACTACGATATAAACGTTGCGCGTCATCTGGTGCAGGGAGTCGATGTCTGGCTCAATACTCCCCGGCGCCCGCAGGAAGCGAGCGGCACCAGTGGAGAGAAGGTTCTGCTCAACGGCGGCCTCAACCTATCGGTCCTCGATGGCTGGTGGGCCGAGGCCTACGACGGGCAGAACGGGTTCGCCATCGGTAGCGGCGTCTCGCACCTCGACTTCGCCGAGCAAGACCGGCGCGACGCCGACTCGCTCTACCGCGTGCTGGAAAATGAGGTCGTGCCGCTCTACTACCAGCAGGACGAGCATGGCGTACCCCACGGCTGGGTGGCCTACGTCAAGCGCGCTATCCGCACTCTCGGGTGGCGTTTCAACACCGACCGCATGCTGAGAGACTACGTCTTCGAGTGCTACCTGCCCTCGGCGGGCGTGAACAGCTGTTCGGTGCGCCGCTAACGATCTGCGCTCGTGGCTCTGGGGTATTATGACCGCCATGGTGTCGGTCGGAAAGCGCACGGGGTCCCTTGGCCTGGGGCTCGTGCTGGTGCTGTCCGGGGCGGCGCGTGCCCAGAGCGTGCAGGGCAACGGCGCAAGCACACCGGCCCCGACCGTGACTTACACCCCCATGCGCGCCACCACCCCCACCCAGGCCGCAGGGGCCGCGCCTGCGCCTGCGGCGACGGCAGCGCCGTACTCAGCGCCTTACCCGCCCGGGGCGCGGTATCCGCCCGGGTCGTCTGCGCCTGCAGCGACGGCAGCGCCGTACTCAGCGCCGTACTCAGCGCCGTATTCGGCGCCTTACCCGAACGCGACGTCTTCGCCTGCGGCGAGTCTGTTAGGTCCGTCCCTTCCGCCGCCGGCTGCTGCGACCGATGGGCTGGCCTCGCCCACGGTGGCCAAGCGGGCCCTCCCGCCCACGGCGCGCGCGCGCGGGCTCGTCGGGGTGGCCATGGACGTTGGCATGCCGGACGGTCTCAACGTGGGTCCAGTGGTCGTGCCAGCGAGCTGGGTCCGGGTGGGCGCCTCGGTGGGCAGCAATTCGGCCGGCTTCGACTATCGGGGTAGCTTGTCGCTATTGCCGGTCGGGTTCGGGCCCTCGTTCGATTTCGACGTCGGCCATTGCACCGTGGCGGACATGAACAGCCTGCTCGGCACGTTCTTCAAGGTGTCGGGTTGGGTCAAGCCTTACGTGCAACAGTTGGGTTACACCTACTTCAACGCCCACCTCGGCATCGAATATCCGGTGGGCCGGGTGATGCTGTTTTTGCACGGGGGGTACACCTACCTGGCGGGGACAGTGCGTGGCCCGAGCCCCGTGGTGGTGAGCCGCAATAGCGACGCGGCCCAGACGCCCAACACGACCGTGACTGCCCAGGTCGGGGATGTGCGAGCCTACACTTTGTCGGCCAAGCTGGGAGCCGTGCTCATGTTCGGGGGACGCTAGTGTCACCGCGCCTTTATCTCTTAACTGCGGGCCCGGGTGGGTTGCTCCGATGCGCCTTGCTGCTCGGTTGTGCCACGCTCTTGGGATGCTCGCCGGTGGTCGACGCGAAGTTTTCTCAGATTGAGGTCAGTCGTCTCGATGTACCCGTGCCGGCGGCACCGAGCAGCGCCCTGGCCGTGGTCGACTTCCAGTTCTACTTGAGCAGCGGTCAGCTGGGGGCTAGCTCCAACCCGAGCAACCAGAGCCTCATCCGCTCGGTCGAGCTGGAGCAACTTGCCCTCACGGCCGAGAGCGGCATCACCGATCTCTCATTCATCGCCACCCTGCATGCCGTGGCTTTCGTGCCCCTGAGCAAGTCCACCCTGCAGGAGACCTCGCGCCAAGTGGAGATCGCCGACTATAAGCGGGGGCACGACAGTGGGGTGGGCAGCACCTTCGACGTGCCCTTGCCCGAGCCGGTCGATTTGCTCCCGCTGCTCCGCCCCAGTGGCACCGAGTCGAGCACAATCGTGGTGAGCATGAGCCTGGGTGGTCAGCTGCCCACGGTAAGCTGGACCACCAATATCGGGATGGCCTTATCCGTGGACGTCGGCGAATGAATTAGGCTGCCACGCGGGCTGCTCGGCGCAGGCCGGCCACTGCTGGATCGCTCTCGTGCTCGACCTCGGCCTCGCCCTCGTCGCCACCCAGGCGCGCCCACAGCTTCTTGAGCGCCCCGAGCTCGATCTGGCGCACTCGTTCGCGGGTCAGGGAGAGGCGCAAGGCAATCTCTTCCAGAGTCATGCCTCCTTGCTCCGCCGCCTCGAGCGCACACGCCTCGCGTACCACCGGCAGGTGCACGGATGCCGGCTTGGCGCCCCGACTGTCGCGCCGTTCCGAGGTCAGGTTGAAGCGGCATACCGCGTGGGGGCAGGGACCAGGGAGCTTGCGGCAACCGCCGCGGGTAATCTTGAAGATGTTGATGCGTAGCTCGTCTGCCATGGGACATGTCCTCGTCTAGTGGAAATCCATGAACATAAAACCGCGGTCACAGTCGCCTCGGCAGAAGTCGTTCGCAGCTTTAGCTTCCCTGCGCGGGGTAACGAAATCCGGCCGGCCTCGTGCCGGGTTCAGCCGTGCACGCGGTTACGGGATGGAGTTTTCAGGTAGCTCCACGCGGATCTTAGTCCTCTGCGCGAAAATCAACAAGGCCGCGATGCCGAGCACGACGGCAAACCACAGGGTGCACAAACGTGTGACAAAGGTTGCCGCCGCGGCGACACTGCGGCCGCAGCCGTGCGCCAGCTCGCCCTCGCCCAGCATGGCGAGCATGCCGGCCTCGGTCACGCCCAGCCCTCCCGGCAGGAACGAAAGCGCCCCGGCAATGGTCATGGAAGCGTAGATGAAGGTGGCGGCCTGCAGATCGACTGATGCTCCCGCGAAGCCATGCACTACCGCCCAGAAAGCCGCGCACTCGAAGAACCAGCTCACCGCGGCCATGGTCACGCCCAGGGCGAGGGGAGCGGGGCGGAGGAGGGCGGAGGTGGTGCTATAGGCTTCCTGGAGCTTGGGTGCGATCTTGCGCAAGCCCGGGATGGCGCCGCATAGCCGCAGGCAGAACATGGCGAAGGGCTTGACCGCGATGACGAGCAACCCGGCGGCGATGATGACGGCACCGGCTATGAGCAGCTTGGGGTTGGTCTTGAAGGTGAAGAGACCGACACAACTGAGGAGGAGCAGCCCCATGAGGTCGGTCAGGCGCTCGGCCACCACTATGGGCGCGGTGCGCGTCGCGGCGATGCCGTGGGATGCGCGCAAGAGGAGCGCCTTGACGACCTCCCCCAGCTTGCCCGGGGTGACGGTGAGGGAGAACCCGCCGAGGAAGACCAGGAAGCTGTGGCCCACGGGCACGTGGAAGCCCAGGCGCTTGAGGTAGAAGTGCCAGCGCCCGAAGCGGACCAGGTAGTTGAGGAAGGCGAGGGCAAGGGCGCCGAAGGCGATGAGCCAATTGAAGTCGGCGAGGGCGCGCCCGACGCTGCGGGCATCGGCCCAGATGGAGAAGGCGACGTAGATGGCGGCACCCGCCGCGCTGCCCAAGATGACCTTGAAGAGCAGCTTCTTCACGACAGCTACTCAGGCCAGGGCGCCTTGCTCGCGCGCCTTCTCGATGCGCTTGCGCTCGTTGTGGTCGAGAATGCGCTTGCGCAGGCGGATGCTCTTCGGCGTGACCTCGACCAACTCGTCCTCGTTGATGAACTCCAGCGCCGCCTCCAAGGTGAGCTCGATGGGTGGGGTCAGGAAGAGCTTCTCGTCGGCGGCGGTGGTGCGTATGTTGGTGAGCTTCTTGGCCTTCGAGGGGTTGACGATGAGATCGTTGTTGCGCGAGTTGAGCCCGAGGATTTGCCCGCCGTAAACCGGCACACCCGGGCCGAGAAAGAGCGAGCCGCGCTCCTGCAGGTAGAAGAGGCCGTAGGTGTTGGTGCTGCCTGGATCCTGTATCACCAGCACGCCATTGCTGCGTGCCTTGAGGGGGCCGGCAAAGGGGCCGTAGTGGCTGTAGTTGTGGTGCATGATGCCGGTGCCGCGCGTGTCGGTTAGGAACTGCGAGCGGTAGCCGATGAGACCGCGCGAGGGCATGGCGTACTCGAGACGCATGCGGCCTTCGCCTTCCGGACCCATCTCCTGCATGCGGCCGCCGCGGCGGCCCAATTCCTCGATGACCGCCCCGGTGTAACTCTCATCGACGTCGATGACCACGTCCTCGTAGGGCTCCAGCTTCTCACCCGCGGCCCCCTCTTTGAAGATGACCTGCGGCTGGGAGACCATCAGCTCGTAGCCCTCGCGGCGCATGGTTTCGATGAGCACCGAGAGGTGCAGCTCGCCTCGCCCCAGGACGTCGAAAGTGTCGGGCGAGTCGGTTTCCTGCACCCGGAGGGCAACGTTCGACTTCAGCTCCTTGAGCAGCCGCTCGCGCAGATTGCGCGAGGTCACGAACTTGCCTTCCTTGCCCGCGAACGGTCCGTTGTTCGAGATGAACTGCATCTTCACCGTCGGCTCTTCGATTTCGAGCAGGGGCAATAGCACCGGGCGCGCCACCTCGGTTATCGTCTCGCCTACCGTCAGATCCTGCATGCCGGTGATGGCACAGATGTCGCCGGCCATCGCCTCCGACAGCTCGAAGCGTTTGAGCGACTGGTAGCCCAGAATGCGGGCGACCCGGAACGCTTCCCGCGTGCCGTCACGATGAGCGCACAGGACACGGTCGCCTTGCCGGACTTTACCCGAGAGCATGCGCCCGATGGCCACATAGCCCAGGTAGTCGTCGTAATCCAGAGTGGCGACGTGCATGGCCAGGGGCCCGTCCACGTCAGCGGCAGGGGGCGGCACCGCGGCGACGATCAGATCCAGAAGGGGGGCCAGGTCGGTGTGCGGATCGGTCAGGTGGCGCACGGCGTAGCCCTCGCGCCCGGACGCGTAAATGACGGGAAAGTCGAGCTGCTCTTCGTTGGCGCCGAGGGCACAGAAGAGGTCGAAAGTGTCGTTCACGGCCCCGTCTGGGTCGCAGCCCACCCGATCGATCTTGTTGACCACCAGGATGGGGCGTAGCCCCAGCGCCAGCGCCTTGCGCGTAACGAAACGCGTCTGCGGCATCGGTCCTTCGAAGGCATCCACGAGCAGCAGGACCGAGTCGACCATCTTGAGCACCCGCTCCACTTCGCCCCCGAAGTCGGCGTGACCAGGAGTGTCAACGATGTTGAGCCGGATCCCCTTCCAGGTGATGGCGGTGAATTTGGCCAAGATGGTGATGCCGCGTTCGCGCTCGAGCTCGTTGGAGTCCATAGCGCAGTCGGCCATGACCTCGCCGGGACGGAAGTTTCCCGCCTGGCGCAGGAAGCCATCAACCAAGGTGGTCTTGCCGTGGTCGACGTGGGCGATTATGGCGATATTGCGGACGTCGTTGCGGCGGGAGGAGGAGTCGGACGCGGGCGGTGCGAAATTGCTCATACGGGCCGGCGAGACATAGCACGAAGTGCTGGCGGGCGCCTCCACCGTTCTTGCGCTACCTTTGGCGGGGTGGCGGAGCCGGAGGCGCAGGCGAGTAGCGAGAGCCAGGGGATAGCGCTGGCGTTTGCCATTCTTGGCGCGGGCCCGGAGGCCATTGCCGCACTCGCACGTGAGGAGAGCGCGAGGTGCCAGGCTTTGGGCTGGTCGCGGCGGCGCGCGAGCGCGGTGCCGATGCGCTGGGCGTGCGGGCACGCGCAGACCGCAGGCGCGCTTCCCGCTGGCTTGGCCCGTCTCCACCCGAGCTTCATCGCGGCAGCGCTGGCAGGCGAGCCGTCAGACGTGATCGCGGGTCTGCGCTCGCTTCTGCCCACGAATTTCGCGCAGCTTTTGCCGGCGGGAAGGCCCAGCGGAGCCAGGCGCGTGGCCCGGGCCTTTGCCCCCGACCTTGCCCGGGTTGCCTTCGCGCACTTGAGCAAACTGTGGGAGAGCGATTGCGGGCCGCTCGCCGAGCGCCTCTGCGCCTTGACCTTCGCGGATCTCGAGCGGGAGGTGATGGGCACCGGGGCTCGCGTTCTCGGTCATGGCCTTGCGCGCACCGACGCTAGCGTGCGCGCCCGGTCGCTGGCCGCGGTGGGTGAGCCATGGGCG
>Ga0187889_10000692_pt1 | contig 39318 bp, 73 predicted proteins | sample June2016WEW_7_10_2_FD_132992 | JGI IMG/M metagenome (GOLD analysis project Ga0187889, IMG submission 132992) | Peatland microbial communities from SPRUCE experiment site at the Marcell Experimental Forest, Minnesota, USA - June2016WEW_7_100 | ecosystem: Environmental > Terrestrial > Soil >... | reverse complement strand
TGTGCCGTTTCGTGCGGAGGAGCCCCACTCGAAGTTGTCAAACGGTACGTAGAAAGCCAACGCGGAGGCCGCGCTTCCCCCTCTCCCTGAAGGGAGAGGTTTCCGCGCGGGAAACCCGATGAAGGCACTCGACGAGGCATTCCGCCTATGCATCGAGGCATCGTCCCAAGATGACCCCGTCAGCCAGGATGGTCCCTGGGGAAGTGAACGATGAAGATCCACATTGATGTAGCCTTGCATGCCATGCTGACGATCGAAGTCCCGGACGAGAAGCGAAAGACACTGGAAGACCTGTACTGTCCGATGGATCTGGATTACTTCGAGCAAGCCACGGGGATACCTGTCGATGTAGACGACATCCTGAATTCGGGCACCATCGAAGTGGTGGACGTCGACTTCCCGAGACTCAAGCCGCCGTCGAAGAAATCGACGTGAAGGGAAGAGCGCAAAGCGCGTGTGAGATCGAATTGGTGACGAAGGTAATCGCCGACAAGGAGACAGATCATGGCCATCGACATGGAATTGGTGAAGAAGATGATCGCCGACAGGGACGTCCGACAGAGGGACGAGGTCGGGAAGCTCGGACTGCCGGAGTCGGAGCAGGCGCTGATGCTCGGCCAGCTCGATGGCTTCCTCAGGATGACAGTCGCCATCGTCGGTAACTGCGTATCCGTTCCCCACCAGGCAATGATCCTGCGATTCCTCATCGGGAGGATGGACGACATGATCTCGATAGATCGCCGGAAGAAGGACTCCGAACCCATGGGCGAGGGAGAACTGGCAGAGATGGCGGAGCGCAGGGTGCTCTCGCAGGCCGCGGAGGCCCGCGCGAGGAAGCTGTCGGAGGTGGATGCCTGCGATAGCCTGTCCGTGGTGCAGGTCCTCCAGAACAATGTCGTCATGCTCTCCCGCTTGCTGGCCGCCAGGGAATCTTTCATGAGGCTGGCGAAGGCACAGGTGGAGGACTTGATCACGCTCGTCGGCTTCAGGGCACCCGATCCCGGTAACTCAGTCATATCTTCCCAGGCAAATTAACAAGGAACCAACATGAGGTTCGTGCCGATGAACGAATGGGGTAAAGATCACTTCTCCCTGCTGGCCTACGTGGAGACCTGCTGCGTGGACGGCCAGGGAATCCTCGACCATGATCGCATGAGGACCAACATTCCCCGGCACCCGGGCATGGCTGGGCCGCGCATCGCCATGCTGCCCAGGGGCGAAGGGCCATACAAGTATCTTACCCGACTGCGCGACGGGAAGGTCGAGGCAGATCATGATGAAGCTCGGACCTTGATGACCGGGGAAGATTCATGGATCCGGCTGGCCTCGGGGAACCGGGATCAGGGAGTAGCGATATTCGACTACGAGATGAGGCGCCATGCCCGGCTGCGGGACCTGTCCCAGCCCCCAGCGATTCCCCATGCCCCCTCATCGTCCTCCTCGGACGTGGCTAGCGAGGGCGAGCGAAGCGAGGGTGGGGGTGGTGGGGGTGGCAGGCACGACGAGGCCGTGCGAAGCATGGCCACGTTCATGGAGTCCGTGGCAAGGGCCGGATCGGAGGATGACGATGGCCGATGACGACGAGAAGCTGCCCTTCGCGCTCAGGATCGCCTGCGTGGGGGCCGTGGATGCCAAGCCGACGAATTGCAAGAATTCGCTCGTCCTGTCTTTCGACTGCGTGGCCGATGCCGATGCCCTGACCGATGCCCTGGGCCAGGCGGGATGGTACGCATCCGTCTGCAATCTTCGTCCTGGCATCATGACCAGCGTGACCCCTGGGCCGAATCCTGGCATGGCGATCTGTCCCCTCTGTCCCACGTGCGCAGCTTACTTGCTGCCCAAGGAGATGATCATGGCGGCGGACCGGATCATGGCGGAGAAGAGGGAAAGCGCTGCCCAGATCGCGAAAGTGGGAGACAAGGGCGCGCGAAGCGCGGGTGGGGGAGGTGGGGTGGGTAGGCCCGCAGTCCCCGCAGGGGGAAAGGAAAATTGACCATGCCCCATACCAAAGAAGAAGCTTGGAAGGCGCTGGAATACGAGTTGAGGCAGCACGACATGGCGAGCCTGGGATCCTTGAAGGAACTAATCATGGCTTTCGCGGATGCCCGGGTGGATGAAATCGTCAGGCCGGTGATTGCCACGCTGGAATCCAATTCGTCGGACACCGTCAAGGTCCGGTTGGCATTGCTCGGATTGAAGCTTCAATCGGCTCCCGGTACTGATCGTCCATACGGCCAGGTTTTTGGCAAGGGCGCGCGAAGCGCGGGTGGTGGGGGTGGGGTGGGTAGGCCCGCAGTCCCCGCAGGGGGATACGATGGTTAGGGTTCGATGATGGATTCATTCTCACAAGACCTGATGATCCCGATGGACATCACGGACGCCTGGATCGACAGGTTCATGGCAGGCCAGTCTCCCTGCAAGGTGGCGGCTGCCAGGGCCATTGCCAGCTCCAAGTTCAATGGAGGAGCGCTCTTCAAGATCACGTGCCGCGATGCCGAGGAAGCAGTGGAAGTGTCACGCCACCTGGCCATCATGGTGACCGAACTGAATCTCCTGGCGGACAAAGATCGCCCGAGCAGCAAGGGCAAGGATGGCTGGCCCGTCCTGGAACTGAAGAACGGTTCCGGGATCATGATCGTGATTTCCAGGAAAGCCGGGGACCAAGGGAAAACATGAAGCTGTCCCTGCCACAGGAGATTGCCTTAGGCAGGCTGGCCCGGCCAGGCGAGCATACCTGCACCTCCATAGGCTCGGCCATCACCCAACGACAGAGTGCCTACGGCTGGCAGACCTCCGCCCGCGAGGGAGGCAGGACCCTGCACGCCCTGCGGAGGCGTGGGCTTGCCCAGGTCGACTTCGTGCGAGCGTCCCACGGGAAGGGCAGGTGGATCTGGTCGCTGACCTCCAATGGACGGTCTGAAGTCATGAGCCGACGACTGGCGGGAAAGATGGGGAGCAATCCACGATGACGAACAAGAAGAAGGCGTTCAGGTTCGAGGTCGAGATCTTGTACGAGGGAAATGCCGGCATGCCCCGTCCATGCACGCTGAAAAATTGGATATGCGATAGCCTGAAAAACCACCGATCTCCGCCAGGCACCTTCGCGAGCCGCGAGTTGGCAGGGAGGAATGTCGTCGTGGGAGAAAATCAGGCATCCATCAGTGTGACTTGCCTTCGGGTTCAGGATTCCAGGGATCAATCAATGAAAGCACGTGTCATGCCGGCCCACCAGCCGAAAAGCCTGGTATGGAAGTATCGGTTCCTCCACTGGCCTCCAGAGCATCCCTGGACCATGCTGTATTTCATGAAGCCCGTGACCCGCCGGGGAGCATCCGATGCCCTCAAGCATGATTTTCCCGGCGCCGGCCGATTCTCATTGCGGATGCTCACCCAGGAGGCGAGATGGAAAGGCTGAAGCCCGGACAGATCAGGGTGCAGTCTCCTGCCACATGCATCGCCACGCTGGGCAGGGCGGAGCTGGAGAACGTGGCCGCGTGCATCGTCCTGTATCATTGGGACAACAAGCTGGCTGACTGGGCTCCCGTGAGCAGGAAACAGATAATCGACTGGATTCCTAGATCGATCTGGATGGAAGACTGTGCCAGGAATCCATTCTGGCGCCTGGACGTGAGCGGCTTCATAGAGGGTGGTTGGATCACGGGCTGGGATCGGGGAGGGCCGGAGGGGGCCGACGATCCAGGCATGGTGACGGAGAAGTTCATCGAGGTCGTGAGCAATCCCAGGATAGGGCCGAGGGGGACGGTGGTGAGCGTGGCAGGACTGTAGCCCTCGGCAGGGACGGCAGCCAAGACGAAGGGAATGACGATGAACGCAGAGAACAAGGCACGCATCGAGAAATCGAGGGAAATCAATCCACTGGACCTGATCTTCTGGCTGGCAAGGCTGCTGGGGGGCCAGGATGCCCCGATCCATCTCGATCCTGGGCTCGGTAAGTTTGTCTACGATGTTAAAGCCGGGGGTAAATGGAAGAGGCTCTTCGGAAGTAATATGGACCATGCCTATCGGGTTGATTGACAAGAAAGCTGGTGCGTGATATGGCTCCGCGTCATGGCCCTACCACCACCTTCTTAGGAGGATTGTGACTATTCATCACGCCCGCATCAGTCCCACGGCCAAGCTCGCCGCCTTTCTTCGCGCCGAGACCGACATCCCTTACTGCCGTCAAATCGCCGACATGTGTGATGCCGAAGAAGTTTCTCGCACGTTCAACCCCGGCTTTATTGCAAACCACCGAGCATACATAGAGCTGCGTTTCAAATCCCTGAACACGTTTATCCATCGTCTCGGTTGCCGACAAGTATTAGAGTTTGCCGGGGGAGTTGCGCCGCGCGGCCTCATCCTCTCAGAAGACCCGTCAATGCTGATCGTCGAAACCGATCTTCCGGAATTACTTGAGGAGAAGCGATTGATCGTCAAGGCACTCATCCCGCTTCCTGAAAGAGCTAATTACCATCTGCATCCCGCAAACGTGCTACAGACCGAAGAAGTCTGGAATGCAGCCGGGTTGTTAAAGCGAGAACCGATAACGGTCGTACATGAAGGACTGCTTCAATTCCTCACCATGTCCGAACGGAAGCAGTTCGCGGGAAATATCCGCAGTCTGCTAAAAGTCTTTGGTGGAGCGTGGATCACGTCCGACGTAGTGATTAGGGAGTCGTTTGAGCGTTTCTATCCCGAAACGAAGCAAGCAAGCACGTTGAAACGGGTAACCGAAGTGACGGGGCGCAGCATTGCGGAAGACGCATTCATTGACTGGGAAGCTGCAACTTCTTTCTTTAAGGAAGAGGGCTTCGCAGTCGAGCGGTTCAAGCAGATCGATATCGTTCCGGAAATGCGGAATCGTATCTTCGAGCCACAGGTATTGGAACGCCTCGAATATGAAGAAATCTGGCTGATGCGCCTCATAAATGAGTTAAAAGTCCAGCTTCGGCACTAAAGATATGCAAATGACTCCCCAACAACGCCTTGTTCGCATGCGGCGCATGTTCGACAAGAAGCGAGCCGTGCTGGCCGAGGACTACGATTTCTTCACTACGCCGCGCGAGTCCATTCCCCCGAGTAAAGCTGGGCGTAGGTCGGTGGCACAGTCTTCACGGCGAGACCAAGCACCGAATGGAAAGCCGTCATCGGGTAAAAGCGCCGGTTGAAGCGGAAAGTGTACTCGTCGAGGTAAGCCTGCAAATGCTGAGGAGAAACACCATGATGCGTCCCCAAGATCCAGGTCTTCAGGTTGCTGAAAACCAGGTGGATCATGGGCATGTGGGCTTCGCACTTCTCGGAGTCGCCATTGATGGTCAGAGGTTCGTGGGTGTAGCTAAGTTGGGGCAGGTCTTTGTAGCCAACCCAGCCGTCGGTGCGGACGGTGGACCCCGGCGACACGTTGCCCTGGATGAATCCGCAAAGCTGCTCGGCGCCGCGTCCGGTGGTCAGTGGATTGGCCAGCATTTCCAGCTTGGACGGGATGCCAGAGACGACTTTCAGGCGCAGCCTGCCCGCATAGATCAGCTTCTTCGTGGGAATGCCGCCCTCGTGCGATTCCTTCCATTTCGCGGTGCGCTCTTCGGCGTCCCTGCGCGTGCGGACCTCGACCGCCCCAACAACGGTGGTCTGATGGTGGACACCTCGCCCCTCACCCTGCGTGCGCCCGCCGATGTAGCACTCGTCCACCTCAACGGGATACTCGCCGCCTATGGTGTCCCGGCCGGAGCGGACCATGCCCGCCCGCAGCTTGTGGAGGATCTGAAAGGCCGTCTCGTAGCAACCCAGGCCGAGCTGCCGCTGAAACTGCAAGGCCGACATGCCGGGCGTCTGCGTGGTTACGAGGTACGCTCCCCAAAACCACGTCGACAGCGGAGTGTGCGTGCCCTGCATGACGGTCCCAGCCGTCAGCGACGTGTTGACCTGGCAGGGCCGGCAGCGCAGCACCACAGACTTGCGCGTTGCGAAGCGGTAGGGCTCGCCTACCACGCCGCACTTTGGGCAGGTGAAACCGTCGGGCCAGCGCACCGCTTCGAGGTACTTGGCGCAGGCTGCGTCATCGGGGAAAACGCGCTGAAACTCGGGGATGCTGGTCGGGAAGCCGCGTGGGTCCATGTGTCAGAAACTAGCATGACGCAAACGCTTTGTCAAGGAAGCCGATAGGCATGATATGGACATCAGGGGCGTCAACCGGATAGGCATGCTGAATTGGACTGGGATGGGCCGACCGGCATGAGGCTGTCCGTCCACATGATGGTGCTCAATGCGGCCAGCGTCATCGAGCGGGCACTGCGCTCGGTGGCCTCCGCTGCCAACGAGATCTGCATCGTGGACACTGGCTCCAGCGACGGCACTCCCGAGATCGCGAGATGCCTGGCCGACGAACTTGGGATTGGGTTTCATTGCGTTTCCCTCCACCCTCCCGCCCACCCTGAGCTGTACTTCCGGGACGAGCCCGCGTCCTGGGGACGGGCAATCCCTGGCCCATCCACGGGGCTCCCGATCTTGCGGGACTGGGCGGACGCCCGCAATCGAGGCCTGGGGGCGTGCCACGGGGACTGGATCCTGAAGCTCGATGCGGACGACGAGTGCCTGGATCCCGACGGGCTGGCGAAGGCTGTCCGTCACCTTGCCGCCCGCCCCGGCATCGACTACCTGGTGTGTCCCTACGAGATCGTGGGCCAGGATTCATGCCTGGAGATCGTCACTTACCAAGATCGCCTCTGGCGGAACAAGCCGTCCGTCCGCTTTCACCTCCCGCTGCACGAGCGGCTGTCCGGGCGCAGGGACGGCAACTGGCTCATCTCGGCCGCGGGGCTGCGATTCCGGGACTGGCGCGACTCTGCCGGCATGGGCGTGCGCATCGCCCACCGCAACTTCAAGGTCCTGCTGGCCGCGCGTGAGCGCCTGGTCGCCAGGGGAGGAGACCTGGAGCCACCGTCCCTGTACGACCTGGGGAACGAGGCCCTCGGGGTGGACCCCGAGTTCGCGTTGGGGATGTTCGATCTGGTCCGTGACGTCTTCGCGTCCCGACGCGAAGATGCTGCCCTGTGGCACAAGGACGTCGCGAGAGCTCGCCAGTCTGCCGGGGACCTCGATGGGGCGCTGTCGGCCTACCGGGCATCCATCGAGATCCATCCGCGCATGGCTGCCTCCTGGCTCGGTCTCGGCTTGCTGGAGCACGAGATGGGGCAGGACGGATGGGAAGACGACCTGGAGTCTGCGATCAGGATTGCCGACGAGACGGGCCGGTTCAATGTCTCCCTGCCCGATCTGGCGGGAGCCAGGGGATTGCTGGGGATGCCGGCTCCCAAGAAATCGACAGCGACTATCGAACTCCAAACCCACAGTATGGCTAATAGGTTCTGTTGACCGTGAGCAGAAGACGGAAGGATTTAGTTAAAAATGGCAAGGGAAGGCTCAGTTAGATATTTGAACACGGCAAAGAGTGGGAAGAACGATGAGTTCTACACCATCCTATCCGACATCGAGGATGAAGCAGCGTCCCGGCCACTGGGAGAAAGAGGGAGGGAAGGGACGATGATTGTCCAGGAAGGCGTCGTCACTTGCATGGATTGCATCGAGGGGCTCAAGGGTGTCAGATCTGGATCCGTGTCGATGGTGTTCGCCGATCTGCCCTACGGCAAGACCCAGAACATGTGGGACAGGCTTGTCCCCATGGACAGGCTCTGGCCCGAGCTGAACCGAGTGAGTCGGCCTGAGGCTGCGATGGTGTTCACCAGCATGCAGCCCTTCACCTCCCTTCTGGTGTCCAGCAACATCGAGGCTTTCCGCTATGAGATGATCTGGCGGAAGAACAAGGTGCGGGGGTTCCTCAACTCGAAGCGCCAGCCGCTGCGGGTCCACGAGAACGTCCTCGTTTTCTACAGGCGGCAGCCCCGGTACACCCCCTTGATGTCCGAGGGGCACCGCCCGGTCAACTCGTACACGAAGCACACTGGTGACGGATCCAACTATGGCAAGACGAAGGCCGGGATCAGGGGAGGAGGATCGACCTCCCGGTATCCCACCTCGATCCTGGACATTCCCGTGGTGAACAACGACGATCCGATACGGGTCCACTCGACCCAGAAGCCGGAAGCCCTGGTGGAGTGGTTCGTGCTGACGTACACCCGGCCGGGAGATCTCATCCTGGATCCCACGGTGGGGAGTGGGACAGCCCTGGTGGTGGCCAAGCGGCTGGGCAGGAGGTTCATCGGGTTCGAGACCGACGAGATCATGGTTGCGAAAGCCACCGATCGCCTGTCAAGGGTGATCCTGAAAGGAGAAGCAAGATGAGCATTCCATTCACGGCAGAGACTATCAGGAGTTCGGTGGCTGCCCTCAGTCACATTCTCCCGTCCGATCTTGAATTGGATCTGGACGATGATGAATGCGTGAAGGATTACGAGTTGGGTTCATGGTGCCGGGTCGAATCGCGGAAAGATGATAGGTTTGAGGTGTACGTCTACCGGAATTGGGAGGAGGTGGTGCGATGGCACGTCGGCACCATTCGGATGGACATCGAGAATGAAGAGTTCGAGGAATTGCCCTTGAGCCTCAAGGAGTTGATTCCACTCGTCGTCAGGCGATGCAGTCTGGGAGAGCTGGAGCACATGACCATCGCCAATGGGAGAGATCTGGTTTATCTCGGAGATTTGAAGGAGGAAGATTTTCCTGGTTATTGCAAGGATCCACTGAAAGCTTTATTCGATCATTTTGATGGCGATGAGGAGGAGGTGGTCACGACTCTCCTGTCGCAGTGCCGTCCCGATCCCGATCTCGATCTCATTGCGGGCGATGTGCTCAAGGCGATTGGAGGGGTTGGATATTACATGGATTCCTCGATGGGGTATTTCAAGACTCCGGAAGGGTTCTATGTGGGGACGGAGAACGGACATGCATCTGCCATCCTGAGCGAGCATGCGAAACCTGTCGATTGTGTTCATGAGGAAGGGAATTCAATGGTCGTCACGGGGGCGGAAGTGTCGGGAAAGGAAGACCGATGAGATCATTGTCGAGAAAGCCAACAATCGGGCATGCAGCGTGATTATGGAAGGAGCGAGTGGGTGATGCCATCCATTACGAGCAGGAGGCCCGCAACAATTGGTCGAAAGCGACGGTGGCGGCGGCGAGCGCGGGCAGCGTAGGAGCCTAGATCTCGCGGCTTGATGGATAGGCTCAAATAAAATTCATTGGTCCCTATCAGTTGGGGTAGGGTGCCGGCCATGAAGATCATCGTCATCGGCCTGCCCCACACCAAGACCCTGGATCCCCGCAGGGAAGATGCCTTCACGACCTGCGCCTACACCACGAAGGTATGGAACCTGTGCAGGATGATGCACGAGAGGGGACACGAGGTCATCCACCTGGGCACGGAGGGCTCCGAGCCGATCTGCACGGAACACGTCGACGTCGGGCCCCACAAGATGTGGCAGGAACTGTACGGCGCCCGCAAGAGGACCGAGTTCTACGAGATCGCAGAGAACGGGATCTATGCCCGCTACATGGAGGTGTTCGAGCACCGCGCCCGGGCCTCCATCGTGGAGCGCTGCCAGAAGGACTGGGACGCCATCGTCTGCATCCCCTGGGGAGGAGTACAGTTCCGGGCCGTCGACGGTCTCTCACAATACATCGTGGAATCCGGGATCGGGTACCCCAACGTCTTCGCCAACTACAGGGTCTACGAGAGCTATGCCTGGATGCACTTCCACCTGGGCAAGGCCAACGCCGCGGGGGGCGACACCTGGTACCATGTCGTCATCCCGAATGCCTTCGATCCCGATCTGTTCGGGCCCGTCGTGCCGACGGGGGAGAAGGGCGACTACTTCCTGTGCCTGTGCCGGATCATAGGGGCCAAGGGGGTTCAGCTGGCCTGCCAGGTGGCGAGGCACCTGGACGTGCCCATCAAGATCGTGGGCCAGGGAGATCCTGGCATCTTCGATCCCCCCATCGTCGGGCCGGGGGTCGAGATCTCGGGACCCGTGGGCGCGGCGGAGAGGCGAGAGTTGCTCCGACACGCCAAGGCCCTGTTCTCTCCCACCCGGTACGTGGAGCCGTTCGGAGGGGTGGCAGTCGAGGCGATGATGAGCGGATGCCCGGTGATCTCCACCGACTGGGGAGCCTACACGGAGACCGTGCAGCACGGGTACACGGGCTTCCGCTGCCACACCATGGCCGAGTTCGTGGAAGCTGCCCGGACCATCGACAAGATAGATCCTGGGGTTTGCAGGGAGTGGGCGGTCGCCAATTATGGGCTCGAACGGGTGGGCTCCATGTACGAGAACTATTTCCGCTCCCTGCTGGAACTGAACGTGGTTGGCCGGGAAGGGTGGACGGCCCCCGAGCTGGATTGGACAGATCTCGGCTGCCTCAAGCAAGATCTCTCCATGTTCCAGAAAGAGGGGGGCTAGATCACAGTCCCTTGTATGTGTATCCCAGCCATACGATGTTCGAGATTGTCCCCGCTCCCTGCACGGGAGCGAAGATGGCATTGGTATCAATCATGGGGGCTTGCCAGGTAACGTACAGAGCCGTGGTGGCATTGTATCCGCGCATCCAGTACGACTTGATCCCGGGAGCATCCCCATCCACGAAAATCATCGTCCCGGCCGGCTGTCCCCCGAAATACTGCAAGGCCGAGATCAGGTTGCCGTTGGCATCGGTGCCCGACGGATCGTAGGCCGGGGAATCTCCCCCCACGGACCATTGGGCATATAGGATGATGTTCGCGCTCCCCATCTTGAATGTCTGTCCCGGCTGATACCCCAGGCCAGAGCCGAAGCCGCCCGTCACCGCCGTATTCCATCCTATGAAGGTCCCGGTCGTGATGACTAGATTGCCGGTATTTCCTAGTACCGTGACCGTCGCTCCCGTGGCATAGGGACTGTTGCCATCCACAGGGACGCTGCCACCAGTGGCCCCGTTGGCATTGTATGTGACAGTGAAGGTTGCCACGGCTAGATCACCAGCATCGGAGTGTTGATCCAGGGCAAGGCGAAGTCACCCACCACCACCATCTGGTATGGAGAGGACGAAGGCATCAGGCATCCCTCCTGCAGCGAAGAGGCTATGCTCCATAGGTCCGAGAACCAGAAATAGAAACCCGACCCGGTATTGAAGGTGACCTCGGATCCACGCCACCTGCCGGCGTCCGAGCCTCGCCGGGCATCCATCAATCCCAGGTTCCCGTGAGACAGCCTGGCATCCTCATCGAGCGCTGGCCCCTTCCATCTGGAGGGGGTGGGGGAGACCGTCGGCTGCCGGGAGACGATTGGGATCTATGTGGCCACGAGAGAAACGATACACCAAAAATCAAGATCCCCTTGATTTTTTCTTCGATATGACGCGATGAGATGGTGTAGGCTGTCGCCCGGACCACATGAGGAGAACGCACATGAAAAGACTGTCGAGCTTGCTTTCCTTCGCCATCCTGATTTCCGTCTTGCTCTTGGCCTTCGCGCCCGGCTGCGGGGGCAAGACCCCCACGCCCGGCCAGGTAACCAACGCGATCATCACCTGCACCGAGACCACCTGCACCACGTCCCCCACCAGCACGTCCTGCACCCAGCTCGAAGGCGCCGTCATGGGCTGCCTCACCAGCGGGGGCAACGTCGCGATATGCCTGGACGGCATCCCGGCCCTCGTGAGCGTGGGGTACGCCGACGTCGCGTGCATCGTGGCCGCCCTGGCGACGCCCGCATCTGGCAGCAAGTACGCATCCCTCGCGACGTCCGACGTTCGGGAGAAAGCCTCGGCGTGGCTCAAGACACAGAGGATCGCCTTCAAGCCATAGTCCTGGTCGTCCTGATTGCTTGGTTGGCGGCATCCTGGGCTTGCCTGGGATGCCACCAGCACGAGCCAGTCTCCCATCGTGACATGATCTGGTCCGGGGGCCGGCCGGCAGCCAGCCAGGTTGATTTCTCCCATGCCAGGCGCCTGTACATGGAGGAGTGAACATGCTTCGTCTCATCGTCCTTGCCGTATTGTTGTTCCCCGGCTGCGCTCTGCCCACGCCCACGCCGGTGCCGGGCCCATCTCCCACGCCGGACATCTTCTACGGCCAGATCCTGGATTGCCATGCCGATATCGTGGCGGCGCAGCGGACGTCGGCCGCCCCCCTCGTGACGGCCTGCCTGGCCTCGGCCACGGCTACCTCATGCCTGATCAGCCTCGTAGGCAATTTATACGACATCGCCACGGTGGCCTGCGGGGCCCGAGATCTGGACCAGTCCTGCACGGCAGCCGTGAACGACGGGTCGGCGACGCCCGAGCAGGCCACCGTCAAGGCCAATGCCGATGCCTTCATCACCACCGAGGCACTGGGGTTCAAGTGACATTCTCGTCGACGATCGCCCATTCCCTGACCAGCATGAAGACCCAGGTCGAAGTGGAGATCCCAGTGCAGGTGGATATCCTCGTCACTGTCCGAGACGAGGCAGTGGTGAGGGTGCCCATGACCATCCCGGAGGCAGAGGCACTGATCCATGCCCTCCAGGCAGCCGTGACCCTCCAGGGACGAGGAAAATCTCGATGACGGTACCGTCAATCACTCGCCGCTGCTACGTGGACAGATGGACGCCCGCAGAGAAAGCCATCAAAGCCGCCTCGACGGCCGTGGAGAGATCGGGGTGCGATTCCCTGCTGACCGAGGCGGCGATCTTCCTGGACAAGGCATTCGAGAAGGTGGCCGACTACGTGGACGCCGAGATCGCACGGGGACGATCGCCTGACTTCAAGGCCGAGTGGCTCGATACTTTCTGCTCCATCTGCGATTGCAGACAGTTCACCTCGCCAGGCGGCAGCACTTGTGCCCAGGGGCATGGCGGCGCCGAGGGCATCTACCATCAGGAGCAAACATGAAGATCTACAGGCTCGGCAAAAATGCGAGGAAGATCAAGGCGAAGACCCTCCAGATCCATGACTTCCTGAACCTCTCGGTCCTGCCGGCGCCTCCCGCCGCCTTCGACTGGTCCATGGTGGCAGGGATGCCATTGGTCTATGGGATGGACGGCAATGATGATTATGGCGACTGCGTGTTCGTCTCGGCATGCCACCACATCGGGACCTGGAGCGGCAACACTTCCTCCGAATTGATTGCGACCGCGGCCGACGCCCTGGCCGCCTACGGTGCCTTCACCGGGTTCGTCCAGGGAGATCCATCCACCGACCAGGGAGCCAACATGCTCGACGTGGCCACCGCCTGGAGAACGAAACCCATCTTCAATCACGAGATCGCCGCCTTCGCGGCCGTGGATCTCAAGAGGATGGATCTCGTGGCCGCGGCCATGTACCTGTTCGGGGGGCTGTGGATCGGGTGGTCGCTGCCCCTGGCATGGCAGGGTGCGGACGAGTGGGACGTGTCGCCTTCCGGGATCTTGACGGGCAACTGGGCGCCTGGGTCTTGGGGTGGACACGCCACGCACGTGCCTGCCTGCTCGCCCAGGCTCCTGGGAGCCAAGACCTGGCAAGAGAACATGCCCGTCACCATCCCGGCCTTCGAGGCATATGCCGAGGAGGGCTACGCCCTCATCTCGACCGACACCTGGGAAACGCTGATGGGCAACAAGTGCCCCGCGGGCGTCGACGGGGCGGCATTGCAGGCGGCGCTGGCCCAGGTCATCCTGTGATCTGCCTAGGATGCGGCATCGAGATTCATCCCTGCCTGACAGGAGTCCACATGACGGACGAGGGATCGCTCTGCGACGATTGCTACTTCGATAAGCTAGGCGATCTCGTCGAACAGTACCCCATCGGGCATCCGGGCCGACATGGTCCGGGGCGGATGGATGTCGATCAAATCGATCCGACGATCGAGAAAATGACATGATCGCCTGCCAGCCCCTCGCCGATCACTTGAGGCTGTTCCCCTACTGGACACCTCCTACGGTGCCGATGCCCGTATTGATATATGGGCAGCACGAAGAAGATTGGAGATGCCTTGGACAGCCGAAAGTGTGCCGCCACTGTGGCCAGGTCAGGCCCGACGGGGGCTGGACGACCGTATGCACCCGCTGGTGGTACCCGTCCCAGGGATCATGACAGTCCGGCCATGATGCCCTTCCCGAAGTACATGCTCACTTATTGCTTCCGGAGAGAACATGCCCTCCAGTGGATAGGGAGCGGGGCCGGCAATGTCCGCTTGTGGTCGATCGATCGGGACCAGGGATGGAAGAAGATCGCCAGGCTCAGGTGCCCGTCCGGTCCAATGATCTCGCTCCCTCCCGGACAAAAATTCAGGTTGGTGACGTGATCCATGCCCAGGACGACATCACGATGAGCGCCAACTTCTGGTGGCTGAAGCCACCCCACCAGGACAAGCGTTGCACGGGGCCGGCGAGAGATCGCCCTGACGGCCGCTGCCACAATCTCGCCCACCAGGACGGCCTGTGCAAGGTACACCTGAGGCTGGCCCGGCGCGACCGGCCCGCAGGGCAACCCGGGCTCGGTCGGAGGCATTCGACAAACTTCCTCGCCTCGAACAACGCAGTCATCCCTACTAGGAGATGGTGATTCGTAGAAAAGTGCAACTTCATTTTCATTCCCTTCATTCAATTTGCAATTGACCCACTTTCGCGCCGGTCGCTCACTTGCTGCTGAGTGGCCATAGGATATGAGAGAACGGGTTTCCCTTATCCCTAAACGGCCACGGGGTGACAAACGGGTTCCCCGTCTTCTTGGCAGGAATTACACCCTTAGACGGTTGATTTGAAGTCAGGTTAGCTGAGATCTGCGCGGCAGCTTGCACAGAGGCTTGGATGTGAGGATTAGAACACATCTTACTCGATGTAGTGGGGTCTAGACACTCCAGCAAAACTGCCACGTCGTAGTAGGTGCAGGCAAAACGCTCAAGGCCAATCAATCGAACCTTGAGATCCTCTATGTCACTCATTGCCTTTGCTGATGCGGCAACCAATGCCTTGTCCTGCAGGACTATCTCCATCCTTTGGTTGATGTCTGCCTTGCGGGCTTCAGCCTCGCACAACATTGCGGATAATACTACCTGTGGGTTGGCCAGCACCTTGTCGACCTCATTCTGAGTGTCCATCTCCTTTTCCATCTGACGTGACATCTCCTGAGCTTCTTGCCGGGTTACGGCTGGCGTGGGCTTCTTCACTTCTTTTGCTGGAGAACTGGTAGCCACTAGCATTCCAACCAATACGATCAGGTTCATCATGACGTGCCTCCTTGTTTTCATCTTCCTATTCCTTCATACCTCTTCAATCCGAATCCGGGTCTTGACACACCGTCCCAGTCCCATTCGATGACGGCGTGATGTCCGTCCATCGCAGTCACCGTGCCCATCCGGTGGTTGCCGGCGGAAGTCTCCTTGCGCACGCGAGCCCCGAGCGTCACATAGATCGGCTTGCCCCCCGCAGCCTCGTACTTGCCGAGCCTCGTGATCTTATCCCCACGGGGCGTTGCCCAGTAGCCCAGGACCTTCGATGGCTTCTTGTTCGACATCGCGCTTTCCACCTAGATTTTACTTTTTGCGCTTCGTTCTGCAAGAAGAAAAATTACTTTTTTCCGAGAGCCTAAAAACCTGAAAGATTCCACATAGTTAAAAGAACACTCCATTCTTCGTGGGGCAATGGCTCGCCCTGGAGGACATCGTATCACAGGCCCGTGCTGGGCAGGATGAGATCGTTCTGTTTGGCCCACAGTCCCAGCACGAACATGTCCCTGGCGGACGGCCGCTGGTTGCAGACGGCCCTGGCCTGGCACACCCGCTTGGCCTGCTTGTTGACCTCTATGGTCAGTCGCCTCCAGTTTCCCTGATCGTTCTCCTCGGTCATGGACCAGATCGAGATATTCCCCTTGGCGATGGAGCAGGCATATGAGTACACACAGTGCTTCATTGCCACGCCCTCGCTGTGCAGTGCCTTGTCGGAAAGGATCTCGGCGACTCTCCATATGCTCCGGTGCTTTTTCCCATCCTTGTCCATCGTCGTCCGATCGTATTCCGCCGGCTTGAAGCCGCTGGGCTCGAACGTCTTGCCCCTGACGAACCTTGCCTTCGCCAGATCGGCATGCCATTCCGTCATCGACTTGATGAGGGAGATCGCGCTCCGGCCCTTCATCGAGAACCTGGCGTCCGCGACGTGACGATGACGGATGTAGTCCACCATCGGACTTACCTGATCGCTGTCCAGCATGGGGATCTTGCAGAACCAGGCGATCACCCCCTGCCAGAATGCCTCATCCGTCGGATTGTCGGTCACCACCGCCGCATGGGTCTTCATCCAGGCGACGGCCAGCCTCCGATCGCCCCCCAGGGACAAGATCTGTGCCCGGCGGATGGCCTCCATGATGCCGACGTCGCCGGTGGTCGTCATGAACGCATGGCACATCTGCCTCGTCAGGGGAGCGGGCATCAAGCCCAGCTTGACGGCCTCGAACGGGCTGCCTCCCCTGCCCACGAACCTGGCAAAGTCTGCCAAGATCACGTCAATTGGGTTGGCCTCGCCAGCCCCGAGCATGAAGGCCGACCACAGGAACTCGGGCATGGGATATAGGGCAAACAGGTGCGAGCACAGGGATCTGAAGAGGGTGGATGTCCCCTTTCCCCTGGGAACCCAGTCGGCCGGCGGCCTGACGAACCTCGGCTCTGCCTCGATGCATGCCTATCCGGTTCACACCCCCAAAATCAGGAGGCGCTTATCCTTCGGGATGAGATCGAACACCTGTTCGAGAGATGGGTGTTCCGTTTCGCCCAACAGCTCTTTCTTGAGCCCTTCCCAATTCAACCCAAACTCATGAGTAAAAACAGGACGTTGAAGCGCCTCTTCGACCGCCTTGTGAAAAACATCGAATGGCATGCACAAGAGAGGCTCGTGCAATTGGAACATCGCAAGATCGCGAGACGACTTGCCTACCCACCAACAGGACTCAGCCAATGCAACTGCTTGTTTTTTCGTCATTTTCAATTCCTATCGTCTTTGTGGTGAGTGTAAACCGGATAAGCATGCCTCGATGTATTCGGGCATCCGCTCGATGAATCGGAGGTACTTGGAGAAACAGGGATCCTGGGCCAGCTTGGGAGCCTTCTTGATGGCGTCGCGCAATGCCGCGATCCCTACCATCGGATCGGGTGTCTTGATCTTCAAGCGGCGAGAGATTTCATCTTCCTTTTCTCGACGGCTTCGTGCGATCTGATCGCGCCTGGATTGAAGCTCCTTCTTCCGCCTCGCTTTCAGGCGGAACGCTTCCTTGGCAGGATCCAACCTCATGTCGCCTGGCCTGGATGGTTCTTCGCCCGCGCGATGCTGTTCCGGTACTGTGCCTGGCGAGGGGTCCTCAGTATCTTGTCCGCCGGCCACCCGAGCCGCAGCCGGCTGCGGATGAGCGATGGGGTCAATCCCAATTTCTTTGCCCACCCGCTCACCAGCATGGTCTCGCCATCGAGGGTGAGCCGGGTGAATCTCTTCTTCCGTCCACTTTCCTCATGCCCGGCCTGGGGGAGGGACGCGATCCCAATTGCCTTGACCTCTGCGGGAGGCGACAAGATTGGCCATCTCCCCACGTGGTGCAGGGGCTCCCCCAGGATCCTCTCGGGCGGCCAGCCCCGGGCCAGGCGGCCATGGATCGTCGAGATCGACATGCCTGTCTCCTTCGCCCACTGGCTGATCGTGAGGGTCCTGTCCCCGAGGGTGAGGCGGTATGCGGTGTGGGGACTGCGCCTGGTGGGAGGGCCGGGGTCCTGGGAAGAATGTTCCGGCCTGGGGGTCCGGGAGTCCAGGAACCTGAGCAGCGGCCCCATGTCGATGGGCTCGTCCAGCCTGGGCACCATGGAGGGCTCATAAAATTGACAATTTCCTGGTAGCTTCCCGGCCACCCACTTGCCGGAAGAATCGTCGAAATGGGCTTTCCCTGTCAATGACAGGTAAGCCAAGACATTCCGGGTCATCTCGGCACCCGTCCCATCCTGACGAGCCCAAGCCTGGGCCTCCTCGATGGTGGAAGGATTCCTGGACAGGAAGGCCAGCATGGGCTTGGCGATCTTATCCCATCCGGACGATCCCAGTTCAGGTATCACGGCCATGATCTCCATCCAAGGTACCTGTCTTCGTCACGGGAAACAAGAGGGTCTCGATCTCCCTGGCCTTGGCCATCAGGACGGCCGACGCCCCCACGTGCCGGCAGCCCTTCAGGATGGCGGTATGATGCACTCCCCTGAACATGGCCCCGATGGCGGGGAACGACATCTGCGTGTGCTTGCGGATGAGCCACCAGGCCACGAACCGGGGATGGCTGATGGACCGCGAGCGAACCGTGGCGTACATGTCCATCATCTCCAGCCCGTGCTGGGCGGCAACCGTGGCCACCACCTTCTCCGCCAGGGTCATGTCGGAGGTCCGGCCCCTCAGGATGGCATTGCCCGTCTCGAAGGCTATGGCCAGCGATGCCCCTAGATCGCCATTCTCGTCCAGTGCTGCATTGAAGGCATCGACCATCGCATTGCGAAGGGGATCATCGACGGACTCGCCGTCGAATTGCGAACGCTTGGGCATGCGGCCTCGATCAAGGTAGACATGGTTCTCAAGACTCTCAAAACATCATGCCACTCGTTGGCGCGTCCTGGATTGTCTGCCAGGATGGATGTTCGTCATCCCCAGGACAGGGACACCGGCAGACAGTTCAGGTTCTCGCCAACCTGGCAGACAAACCCCCGTCCCTCCAGCGCGATCTTCAGGACATTAAAGATAGCCGTCCGTTCCTTGAGGCACATGTACCAGATCTGATCGCACTCCCCGAAGGTTTCCTTGAGGAAGGGACAGTCGACCATCAAGGATTTGATGTCCGAAGAATCTATCTCAAGCGAAACTCTCTCAAAGCCTTTCCTCGCCCGACTGGAGGCATCTCTCAGTACATGGGCTAGCAAGAGATTGGGCAAGATCTCCATGAACTTGTCATGATATATTCTCTCTTCTGTCCTGCGGTTTTGCACCATCTCCTTCAGGAGTTGGGCTGTCAAGCGCAATTCGGGCAGCTGGGCGACAATGTCATCAGCCATGTGATCTCCTCCTGGATTCCGTCATCTCGTCAGATCGCTGGTCTGGGCTTACCAATCCAGCCTGAAGCATATGGTCTCGTCCGGCGCTCACCAGGACAGATCGAGGGTGTTACCCTGCGAGATCTCAAAACCAAATCCTCGTCCTTCCAGTCTTTCCTTCAGGTAGGCAAGGAGATTGGAGAACTCCTCACGGCACATCGACCGGAACCAATCGGCTCCCCCGAAGCTCGACACCATGCCAGGCATATCATTGATCACGCCCATGATGCCGTTCGGGTTGAGATTGTAATGGTAGACGTTCCCTCCCCTTTCTGCCTCGTTCACGGCATACGTCAGCACGTCATTCAATATCCTGTCGGGCACGATTTCCATGAACCGCTTGTGCCGGGCCGCCACTGCCGCCTTCATCCTCAGGTCCTGGGCCGTCACGACCATTACCCTGAAGGTCTCCGTCGTATCTTCACTCATGGGGTTCCTCTCTCCTCAATCTTTCATGGTGGTCGGCGGGCTTTTCCGCCATTCCTTGTCGTTCCATGAGGGACCGTGCGACACGATCTCGATCGGACAGCGCAAGAGTCCCTCGATGGCAGCCAGGAGTCCCTCAGAATCATGACCCTCGTGACGATACAGGGGGACGACGCATTGGAGTGCCTCCGTCATCTCCTCCTGCGTGGCGAAGCAGCCCGGCTCGAAGACGAGGGGGCCTGTCTTCCCTCGCCCCGCGTGCCACTCATATTCGTCGCATATCTCCCAGGGCAACCCGCTGCCCAGCATGCGGTCCACCTGGTCGACGCAGGTGATCGCCAGGCAATCTACCCCAGGATGGAATGTTCTGAATGCTGTCGAGAAAGAACCAGCTTCCTTCTCGGCCCTCATCGTGTAGTGGGCCAGGACGGCATCGAACCAGCCATAGCGCATGGGTCCCTGCCATGGTCCTGTCCCATTGTGGGCATCCTTGAAGAAGGCCAGTGGTCCTCGATCTGCATTCCCGTGACGATCCACGATCTCGGTGACGAACGGCCCCGGTCCATGGCGGACGCCGTAGGCCCTCAAGACACCTATTGTCTTGGTGTCTCCCATCCACCCGACCTCGGACAGGACCTGGCGGGCGCCGGACGACGTGCAGTCGCTCCAGGTGGCGAACGGCAAGAACCCATATCGCTCGTCGATTCCGATGCCCTGGGCTCCCTCGAAGATGACGTCGCCTGCATTGTCGAAGAGCGTCTTGGAGCTGAGATCCAGGCCGGGCATAGAAGTCCTGGCCGCGATCTGCCTGAGCCTGGCCGCCACGGCGCGGGGAGCATGCTTGTCCATGAGGAAGGACAGGTCGGGAGAATTGCCCAGGGATGATGGGGAAACCATCAGTCGATCGGCAAGATCGGCCCACTCCCCACGTTTCCGATCTGCCAGCCTCATGAGGTGGTAGCACAGGTTGTCTTCGTCCCATCCCTTCAGGTTTCTCGCGTGGATGCTTTCCGAGGGATGCTCTTGACGGTCGAGCATGGCCTCTCCGATGCCGACCCCGCAACTGCCATGTCGTCCCGTTCCCCGCGAGATCTCGCGCAGGCGCCCCATGGCCTGGTGCCAGGGAGTGACCACGGGCGCCAGGCTGTCGACATAGGGGAAATCAATCTTCCTCCCCAGAGTCTTTTCCAGCACCTCCGCCTCGGCTTCCATGGCGATGGGATTCCACAGGCAAGGCTGGGACAGATATGTCTTGGCCCCCAGGAACGTGGCACTGCCGAACTGCGCGAAGGTATGGTGCAGGCCATCAGGCGTCACGACATTGTGGGCCGCCTGGCCTCCCCCGTTGAAACGGACGACCAGACCCGATGGTGGATCGGCGCCCGTGCGAGCCGCGAGATAGTCCACGAGGGAGCCCTTGCCGGCGTCGCCGAAGCCGAGATCCAGGACGATGTACGCGGTCGGCATGTCGTCTTTCCTTTCAGGGAGCGACGGGAGCCGAGTCCGAGGGAGAAGATTCGCTGGGGCAACGGCAGACGCAGATCGATCTCTTCCCACAGCCATCCGCCCTCTCGCCCACCGTCGTCTCGATCTTCTGGCCGGCATATGGGCAGCTGACGTTGGATTCGCAATCCACGATATGATCTCGGCAACCCTGCGGGCCCGGATCGGCCGCGACCGGAGTCGCCTGGTTGGCTCTCTTGTCGTGGCAAGCAGGATCTTCGCAACTGAAGGCCAGCGGGATGGCCAGCAGTCCGACGAGGACCAGCCTGGCGAGTGCCTTCCGCGACGGCCATTCCCGGATCTCGTTCCTCATGGTTCCCTCCTGGTGAAATGTCAAGCTGTCTTTCGAGTCAATCTATGAGACAGCATCCTGGCCAGCTCGGCAGCCTTCTCCCTCTCCTCCTCCTCCGCGTCCCTGGCACTCGCCGCCTGCATCCAGGCGCAAGAGATGTCGCTCAATTCCTCGTGGGTCAAGGTGTGGCCCACGCACATCTTCCTGGCCTCGTCCCGTCCCCATTTCCGGATCTGGTCGGCCGGATATTGGCCGAGCTTGCTGAAGGAGTATTCTTCCTCCGAGTAACCGCAGCGGGTGCAGACCCTGAAGCTTGGGCTGTAGTAACTGAATTCCGTGTTCGGGCTGTATGCGCCCTCGACGACCAATGGGGCCGGGTGCTCGCACGCTCCCTGGATCAGCTTGATCATCTCGCGGTCCTCAGCCTCCAGCCGTGAGATCTCCTCTCGCAGCCACTGGTGCCTCGCGATCCCCTTGGCCAAGATCTCGTTGGAGATGGCATCAGCCATATGACTTCCCTCTCGATTTCGGCTTCATGTCCAGTCCCAACTCGAAGCCGGCGGCATCCAGGACCATGGCCATCTCCCTGACCGTGAGATCGTGCTCGCCCTTCAGGAGGTTGTCGAGCCGGCGAGACTGCCAGCCAAGCTTCCGGGCAATCTCGTCTTTCCCTGCCTCCTTGATGATCAGGTCGAGCCGGGCCTGGGCCATGGCGAGTGGCACCTCGGCCAGTGCCTCGCTGGAAGAGGAAAGCCACCGATCGCCACGGCCCCCACCTCCCGGCGGGAGCCGTTTCTTGGGGAGACGGGGCTTCGCGAAGTTCCTGTCCGATTGACGACCATCGTCATCGCTCGACGTGGATCCCAGCAAGACCCTTCCCTTCGAGTTGATGATCGACCATCCCGCTTCCTTGGCAACCTTGATGGCTGCCCTCTTCTTGCGCCGCCACATGGCGGCCCCATGAGCCATCAGCCGGCGATGGAATTCATCAGCGTGTTCGCGTGGCACATAAACTCCTTGATCTGGCGATGGTCGTCAGCCGGATGGTGTCTCCTGTCTCAGAGACGCCTGGTGCTGCCGTGGGAAACTGCCGCGGGAGGCAGGCTGCCGGAGACGTCTGCCCGGGCGAGAGATCGCGATCGATCGGTCTTGGAATATGGGATCACGGCCTTGGTCACGGCATCGATCGCTCCCGGATCGGTGCCGGCGGAGGCCAGGTCGCGCGTGATGTCTATGATCTCACGACCCTCGCACAGCCCGATGGTGGTGGCGATCAGGTCGCTGACGAGGGAAGCGGAAGGCAGGTCGAGCATGCGCTCGCCGAACATGGCTTGCCAGGCCTTCTTGATCCTGGCTGTGCCGTCGACCATGTACGAATCGGTGGTGAGATAGATCAAGAACACCTCCCACTTCTCGCGAAGCTCCGCCAGGATGGACTCGACGGGGATGTTCCGTTCCAAGCTATCGCCGAAGAGGTCATTCGCCTGATCGGCCGAGACCATGGGATAGCAGAACTCGTCGGTGACGATGAACATGTAGCCCTTCTTGCCGCGCTTCTCGAAGCAGTCGATCTTGGCGTGCCTGGCGGTGAAGTACATGGCCATTTCGCTCGACTCCATCGACTGTCCGCCTCCCTTGCCCACCAGCCAGATGTTGGTCAGGCAGTCGTCCATGCGGTTATCCGACTCGAACTGCCCCACCTGGATGATGCCACTCCCATCCGAATAATCGCCGAACGCCCCGAACAAGATCTGGGGATGATCGAGATAGCCCTTGGCGAGGAGGATTCGCATGAGGCTGCCCAGGGTCTTGCGGGCCATGATCGTGGGAGCCTCCCCCATGCTGCCGGTCTGGTCGAACCAGATGGCCACGGCATTGGACTCGGGATGCTCGGGACTGTCGCAGCTCTCGCGCACCTTCACGCCCTTGGGATCGAGCGTGGGGTGGATCTTATGCACGGCATTCTGCGTGAAGATGTCGTCGACCGGGGCTGATTTCCGGAACGCGGTCGCCCGGGTGTACGTATCGTGGTTGAAGGAACCTCCGCCCATGTTGTCTCTCCTCGATGTGTTGTTTGCTCAGATCCCATGGCAGCCTGCCTGGGATCCATCCATGACGATCTTGGCACGAGTTCAGGAGGCTGAGTGACGCCTGCGCAGTGCCCCGCGACATCTCCATGCGTGCCATCTCCAGCGGAGCAAGAAAACCAGGTCGGCAAGCCCCGAAACCTCCCACATGAGGATGGTGGCGCCGGCCATGATGGCCACCGGCCACGCCAGGATCTCGATCCACGCCAGGGCCAACATGCTCGCCTCCCTCAGATCTCGGTCTTGCGCTTGAACCTCGACGAGCCCCGGAAATCCATCGTGGTGGTGCATTCCCCGGGGCCGGAATAGCAATCGATCACGACGGGACTCTGGTTCATGCACTGCCCCTCCCGCTGGGAGATCAGGATCCTGGCTTCTTCGACGTCGAAATCGTGCAACTCGTCCCGTCCGAAGGGCCCCCATTTGAAAGGCCAGGGACGGGGCTTGATCCACACGCTGATCGAGAAGTTGGCCATCTCCAGGATCCAGGCCCTATGGCTGCCCTTGCTGTCCCGTCGGTCCCACCGGGCCTTCCGGGCCGAGTGCCTGGGGACACGTGATCCCTCCGGGGACCGTGACCTTGGGAGTCTTTCCCTCGTCCCCAGCCTCGGGGACTTCCTCGGGATTGACCACGGCGGGGATTCCCGGCGCCGCGATCTTCCTGGTCTTGTCAGGATCTCCCTGCTCGTCTCCATCGTACATGGTCCCGGTGAAATTATTGCCGCCCATCTGGTCCTCCTGCGAAGTGGTTTCGAGCTTCCAAGAAAAAATAAGTCTTATGCAATTGCATGAAAGGTGTCAAGCTATTTCACGTGGGGCCTGGCAGCGTCGAGGAACCGGCGCACCTTGTCCAGATCGAAGACCTGATCGTCATGCGATCTCAGGTGGGTCTCGGCGTCGATCCAGAAATCGACGTCCCCGGCGGCCTTCGAGATCTTGGCGATCTGCTCGGCCACGTTATCGGGCGAGAGTCCTCCCGCATAGCCACATGGGATCCCATCCAGGGGCGATGGCCAGGAGTCCGGCAAGATCCCTCCTCCGTGCGACAGGTCGAATAAGGCCGCGACATCCAGATCTTTGCTGAAAAAGCAATCCCCAGGATCCGGGCCCCGGCACGCCAGCATGGCCCGCGAATTGACATCGTCATGCTGGAAAATCACCTGGCTGCCCCCACGGGTCAGGAAGTTCACGGTGGAGCGCAGCTTGGCATGATCGAAGGGATGGACGATGCCATGGGTATTGATCTGGTAGCGGCCGTACAAGGCATAATCGATCGGGACGTACTCGCCCACCAGGAACTCCCTGGCCAGCCGGCCGCAAAGGTGGGCCGCCAGCCGGATCCCATGCCGTTCCTTCACGAGATGCAGATCTTCGACCCATGCCTTCGCGGTGGGGAAACGGGGACGTGACTCCTTCCCGCTCATCAAGATGCCGAACTCCACGAACGGATATTGCATGGCGATGGGGACCAGTTCCCACGGGCTGATCGACTCGTCCGCTCCCGTCACGGTCACTGTCTTGAGCATGCCTTGGTCTCCTTCCTGTACGATTCGATCGTCACCTCAAGCCGAACCTTTCGCGAGGCCGTGAATCGCCACGACGGCCATCCTCTGCAGTTCTTCCTGATAGGGCAATTCGGAATCCATGAGGGGTATCAATCCTCCAGCATTGTATTGCAGGTTGAATTCGGTGTGGAAATCATGCCCATGGAATTCCGCCCACTTGACTATGTCCAGGAATCTGCTTTTCGAGCAGTACACCCACGGCCCGGGACCTACCGGCTGGAAAAAGATGCAGGAGACCTTGCGGACTCCCACGCACATCCAGCCCTTGAAGAAACCTTCCAGGGACACCTTGACCGTGTCGCCATCGTCGAGCTTGCAGGCACCCCGATCGTCGTCCGGCAGGCCATATCTCGTCCCGGAAATCAGCTTCATGGCTTGGTCCTGGAATTCCCATCCACGACCGGGCACCGGAAGCGGATGACCTCCAGCACCTTGCTCTTGACGTCCTTCCAGCAGGCATCGTTCTCGGCCCGCAAGGCAGCCTCATTGGCCTCAGCTTCTTTCAACTTGAACTCCAGGTACTTCTCACGGCTGTCGCTGATCCTGGCCTCCACCAGGATTCCCAAGATCGCTACCACGCAACCCACCAATACGAACCATTCCTTCATCCTCAACATGCGGTAGCGTTCTTCCTGTTCCATCGTGACATCTTCGTCGTCGGTCATCGGCGCTCCAGTTTGCGGTATGCCGTGTCCCAATCGCCCATCCATCCCCCCCGTGCTACCCGCCGGCCGCGAGGCCCCTCAACAACTCTGCCGAGGGGATGTTGCTGGCCTGGATGCTAGGCCAGATGTCGAAGTAGATCGTGTCGAATTGCGGGCCTTTCCTCAATAGCCAACCGTCCCAACCAAACACGTCCACCTGGACGATCGTGAGCCTGGCATCCACGGGCAGGTAAGGCTGGATCAAGGCTATGACGTCGGGGCTCACTTCCAGGACAACCAGACTGCGTATGGCGGGCTTCTTGGCGAGCAGGCCGAACACGACCATCCCGAGCCCGAGCCCGCTGACGAGGACATGTCCCCTGGCATGCTCGATCAACGGACGGTTGGTCCTCCTCTCCATGGTGGTGTCGGTCATCACCAGTTCGCCCTCTATGGACAGCCGGGCATACCGGCCTGGGCTGACGATCTCGGCCCGGCGTCCCGTGACGACGGACCGCAAAGCCGCGAACGAAGAGTCGGCACGGGTGACGGTGAAGTGCGTGACGCGGGCCGAGCCGACGGAGCCCTCCGGGATCTTGTCGGCCATGCAGGGGAAGACATCATGTTCTTGCATGGGATCCTCAAGCACGGAAGACGAAACGGGCTACCCTCCCGGGAGGATACCACCGACCGCAATAATCACCGCCTGAGTCAGCGCAATCAATCCTTTCGCAACCAACCACCGACTTGCGACAATCATTACCAACATCTTCATGGTACCGCGTGTATCCTGGCATCCCATCCTTGGCAAGATACGGGGTGACCATCTCGCCGACGTGGATCGGGCGCCCACACCAACCACACCTGATCGCCATGCCCCCAATGCAATCCAGGCACCAGTCAGGATGGCCGTTCGTGGCCAGGGGCATGGCGATGACATAGCGCTCGCCAAACGAGACGGTCGATCCTTCTCGCTTGGTGCGATGACCGCACTCGTTGGCGACGTAGGTCTTCCTGAAGCGGTTCGTGATGGCGAACCAGGCGATCCAGAATGCCATCCTCATGCGCCTCATCCGTTCCTCTCGTTCGTCCATCTTCATCATAGCCCCAGCTTCCTGGCGAAGTCCAAGATCGCCTCGGCCTTGTCGATCGGCATGCCCGGCAGGCAGACCTCGATCGACTCGCCGCTCCCCACCTTGGCCATCGGGTGAGAACTGTCCCATCGGTCGGAGAGGCCGGGGAAGGTCGACTTCACGGCGTACTTCTCGTTCAAGCCCTGGACGATCTTCTCCCGCCGGACAGACTCGATCAAGGAATGACGATGAGCCTCGTCGCTTGCTCGTTGCCTCGCCACCCACGCCACGATCTCCTTGGCAATCAGATCGTGATCGAGTCCCTTCTTGCCCTCCACGAATCTCACGACGTTCAGGATATTCCCGATCTGGACACGGATGGCAGCCTTCATGTGCCACTTGCCGGCATATTCGGGATGTCCATGCTCCTGGGGGACCGTGATCTTGAGCTTGCCTGACACATCGTACCCATCCACCGAGATCAGGTACCCACAGTCATACGCCCATGGACTCTCGGCCATCTGTTTCTGTGAGAAGTATTTTCTCTGGAAGGCGATCCCGGCCCGGCCCAGGGCCTCGCAGATCTTGTCGAATGCCTCGCAGAACGCGGCACGATTCTTAACCTCGATGGCGGCCCGTTCCTTCTCGTCCAGGTATTTCCACGGCGTGGCGTGCATGATGACGATCCTCAACCCAGGGGCTGGCCGTACCTGTCGCGCCTGGGACACCCATCCGCATCGCGGTAGACGCCCTTGGTACGATCGAATACAAGCCTCTGTTCCTTGGCAGCCTTTCGATTTTTCTCGTTGTCGGGACTGAGATCCGCGTCGAACTCTGCGTGAGGCTTCTTGTCCTGTCCTGGCATCATTCCCCCGCTTTGGACCAATCGAAGGCGGCGGGCTTTCCAGCCTTCTTGCGTCCCTTGCCCCCTTCGGGGACTTCCCCTGCGGGGGCTTCGGGCCTGCCCACCCTACCCCTGCCCCTCTCGCTTCGCTCGCCCTCGTCGGGCCTGCCACCCCTACCGCACCTGCCTGCGCTTCCCCCTGCGAGGACTGCGGGCCTGCCACCCCTACCCCTGCCACCCTCGCTTCGCTCGCCCTTGCGCGCACCCTTGCGAGAAGCCTCCTTGTTCTTGGCCTTCAACTGACGGATGGCCTCGCCCACGATGGCGAGCTTCCCGAACGAGGGGCACTTCTTCTGGAGGACCTCCAGCTGCCTGATGGCCAGCTCGGCCAGCCGCTTGCAGTCCAGCTTGTGCTCCTTCACGATCTCGCTGGGCTTGACGGTGGCATAGTAGTAGCTGCCGGCCCGGAGCACCCGAGCGATGATGGTGGTGGAGCGTTCCTTGATCTCGCCGTCGGAGGTCTCGAAGGCGTACTGGATGGATCTCAGCAGGTGTCGTGCCTCCACCAATCGGTACTGGTGGGCCGCCTCCGCGTCGTCCCAACCGAAGGCGACGTGCAGGGGGCTGGAGGACCCGGTGGCCTCCGCCAGCAACTGGTCGGCGGTCAGCCTCTGCTTGTAGAGCTTGAGCAACCGCATGATCTCGGGGCCAAGCTCGGATGCATTGCACCCCTTGCGCATCCTCGCGCCCTCGGCCCATGCCCACCTGTAACTCATCTTCTTCATCGTCTTCTTCCTCTCAGTTCTCCGAATTTAATCGGCAATCATTCCCGGTGCATTGAACCTGGAACACCACCGAATTGCTTCCAGGGACCGCGACGCCCATCTCCACGTCTCCGGATGGGCAAGGGACTTTCACGGGGTTGAAGCTCTCCACGAGAGCCGCCACCACGTGCCGGCGCAGTTCATGAGCATCCGGCTTGGGAGCATCACCCTCATAGGTGATCGTCACCTTGAATACATAATCTCGTCTCGTTCTCTGGTTCACGAGACCCTCCTGTTCCATGCCTCGATGGCGCTCGCCTTCGCAGCCTCGTGCTGAGCCAGGGTCAATTCAAACGAGGGACCAGAACCAATGTTCCGGCCTGAGATCTCCACGCTGTAGCCTTCTTCTTCGCAATTCAGGCAGGCTATCCAGTAGGCAGCAGTATGGGTATTGCGCAGTTCCAGGAAGAAACTTCCGCAGCAGGGGCATCCCCGGAGGGAAGCGAACTCCTTGTCACTCAATCGCAGGTTACAGATCGGCATGTCGTCCTCACTCGAACCGGATGGTGCATGCCTTGAACAGGAGACCGCAGCACACCACCCCCCTCACACGGCTGCCGGTCGGACCCTTGGCCGTGAAGCCGGTATGGTACTGGTCACGCTCGCCGCACGAGAAGAACTCGTAGCCGGTGAACTGGATGTCGGCGTAGCCAGCCCCCTTCAGGGCCATCCTGGAAGAGTCCTCGTCGGTGCAGCTGGCTGGGATCACGGCCAACAGGAACAGCACGAGCAGGATCATCAGTCTTTTCATATTCCTCCTCCATGAGAGAATTCCCGAGGCTTCCTCGCCACGCCTGCCTTGCGCAATTGCCGGCTCCGTTCGAGTGCCTCGGCCGCGGGACTGCCGGGGAACGGCGTCCACATGGCGTGCCAGGTCCTTTCCTCGTCGGCCATGCGATGGGATCGATCGAGATCGTCGATGAAGGTACGAGAGCCACGATCGATCTCCATGACCACTCCACGATGGAGCAATTTCGTTTCTCCGCGAAACGGCACGTACACAGGGTCGCCAACCTGCACCTGGGCGTGAGACATCTCACCAACCACCTGAGTAAAGGGGATGCGTGAACCTGCCCGAGATCTGTCGGACGAAACCATGCTCGACGAGCCATGCCTCCGGGATGCCGACCTGGTGGCCCTCGGACTGGTGAGGGATCTGAGCGGCGTCCAGGATGTCGATCCAGCTATTCGTGTCGCGAGGGGCGCTTCCCCCGTTCAGGACAGCTACCAATGCCCGTATCTGCCCGATCACCGCCTCTCGATGGAATACTCCGCCCTCTGCCAGGTATTCAGCTCGGGCCACGATCAGCGATCGGATATCTTCATCCTTCATCATCGTCATTCGTCCTCGGGCTCGTCGCATCCCTTGACATTCACGATGGGGCGAAGGACATGCTCGATCTCGACCAGGTCGGACTGCGCCGCCATGACGGCGCTGATGTCCTTGTATGCCCCCGGGGTTTCGTCCAGGACGGAGGCGTCCTTGCGGCACTCAATCCCGGCGGTCGCCGCCTGGTGTCCCTCCACGGTGAACTTCCTCCGGGCTGCCGTGCGACTCATGAGCCTGCCGGCACCATGGCTGCAACTGTCGAGGCTGTCCGGGTTGCCCTTGCCCCTCACTATGTAGGTGGGGGTGCCCATGCTGCCCGGGATCACCCCGCGATCGCCCGCGCGAGCCCTGACCGCCCCCTTGCGGGTGACGAAGACGTTCTTGCCGTGGTGGTTCTCGCGATCGACGTAGTTGTGGACGCAGTCGATCATCTCCACCTTCCCATCCACGCGGGGGGTATTGACGTCAAGCCCGAATCCTCGCAATGTCTTGATGACCTCGGACATCATGAGAAAGCGGCTGGTGGAGGCGAACGTGATGGCCCACCCCATCCCGGCGATGTAATCCTTGAACAGATCTGTGCCCTCGGGAAGGTAGGCCAGGTCGGCAATGGGGAGCTTGATGTGCCATCGCTTCATCTCCGCCTTGGCCATCGCCGTGAAGTCGGTCCCGATGCGATTGCCCGGTCCCCGCGAGCCGCTGTGGATCGTGGCCCACACCTCGTCCTTTTCGTCCACGCACAGCTCGACGAAATGGTTGCCGGTGCCCAGGGTCCCCAGGTGGCGATCGCTGGCCCCCCGGTCGAGACGCGGGTATTTCATGGCCAGCATCTCATAGATGGGACGGAGCCCAGCCCAGTAGCCCAGATGGATCTCAGGCAGTTCTTTCCAGGCACCTATGTCATTGTCGTCCCCATCGGTCCCCCATCGACGTCCATGGGGGACGGCCTCCTCGATTGCTTTCCTGAGGCCAGGCAGATCGCCAGGAAGCTGGGAAGCATTGATGCCGAGGTGCTGGGCCATGACCCCGCAGCCTATGTCGACCCCGACAGCCGATGGGATCACGGCTCCCGTGGTCGCAATCACGCTGCCTATGGTAGATCCGATCCCCTTGTGAACGTCCGGCATGACCACCACCGGGCCTGCCATGAAGGGCAGGCGGGCCACGGCTTCGAGCTGCTCGCGGGCTCCCTCCTCGAACGGGACTCCGTCCGTCCAGCACTTGAGCGGCACGCCGCCGCTGACGGGAAACACGCGATTCATGGCAATCCCCTCCCATCGTCGCAGACATGGAGGTATCGGGTCACGTATCGAGTATCGTAGACAATCTTGGGAGACCGGGACTTCCATCGTCGCCTGGCCTTCCGCACGGCCCGATCGATTTCCTTGACGACGGAAGGGAAAGAGATCTTCCCTGCCAATCGCACCTGGAGCTTCTCTCGATCGGAAAGGTTCATGACATCAAGCCCGGCAGGCCATCGCCAGGAGCCTCGCGATCCGATCGCGCTGCTTGGGGGTCTGGTGGAGCACGTCCGCCACGTGGATGGACATGCCGGCCGACGCCCGTCCCACGATGACCACATGATACAGATCCGAGATGACCTTGCTGGCACTCTGCAAGATGTCGGCCACTGCATCGTTGGGATCCTTGAAGTACAGGGGCTGCCCATCCTTGCCCTTGCTGTCCCACAGGGGAGAGCCGGAGCTGCCGTCATCGGGATCTGAGGACATCAGGCACCAGAATCCCTCGGAGCCCGCGGGATGGACCGAGATCGGGCCTGACACCGCCCTGTAGTGCCAGCCCCCATTCTCGTGGATGACGGCATGCCATCCCCGCCCGACGAGCTTGCGGACCAGCTTCTCGCCATCGTCCACGGCCTGGTCGTACTCGGCCATCGTGCAGCCCCCGCCGCAGCCGGGCGAGCAGTAGATCTTGCCGCGCCGGATGGGAGCCCATCTGTCAAGAGAGCGCGAAGCTCGTAGGGCAGGGACAGGGTGGGCAGTCCCGCCGTCCCCGTAGGGAGCACGGACAGATCTTCGTTTCTTGAGAGCCGAATCAACCATGTCGGGGAATCCAGGATTCTTCCTGGAACGAACCTCGACGATGTCATCGAGAAAGTCCGGCAAACGCTTCTTCTTCGTCTTCATGATGTCCACCAACCTCTCATGCCCTGAACTTCGACGCCTGCGATCTACTTTTTATCTTGCTCAGTAGCGACATCGTTGCTACGTGCCGCAGGTGTGGTAATTCCGAGTCCTTCCTTGAGAAAGCGTGCCAACGGAATGGCACCCTTCTTGAACTTCTCAAATTTCTCCTGTGCAACGGCCAACTGCTGTTCGGCATCGACTTTCTGCGCGACGGTTTGTTGGAGGGCTGCTCGCGTCTTCGCGAGTTGCTCTTCGGCTGCCTTGCGTTCCTCTCGCGTAACTTGAAGTGAGGCTTCGGACTGCTTGACCTGAACCGCACTGTCCTGCGCTCGCTTTTCGGCCTTCCTGACCTCCCGGACCGTGACCCAAACATATAATGGTAGAAGTATCATAGCGAGTAGCACCGCCGCAACGAACCAACCAAGTACGCGGGCCGTTGAACGAGATATCATCGGGTCCACCTGAAGATCTTCGCCAGGAGATTGAGAGGGAATGCCAGTCCATCTGCAATCGCCAGAAAGAGGAAGCTGATGGCCAAGGATATTGCCCCGATGATAATGACCATCCCCACAATGAAGCCAATGGCATCTCTCCACGAAGACCTATGAGGAGGATCATGACGATGATACTCCCAGGACATTCTCAGTTCCTCTTCCCTTTCATCCTTGCGAAGCTCTACTCGACGATAGTGCTCCGCCATCTTTCTTTCCAGCCAACCAGGATGAGAATCCATTGAACCTTGCCTATCCGGTTGACGACCATTGACTAGGCTTTTCCTTGATTTCTACACAGCGCGGATCGTCGCTCAACATCTTCGCGATACCCGCATAGCTGCGACTCGGAAAGGCTCGCAGGATGTTGGTCTAAACGATTCCAACGAAATTGTCATTACCATTCTCCTATTGATTGTGCGGCGGATGCCAGCCGGATGAGCATGCCTCATTGAGAAGCAGGGAATTGTCCTTGATTCTCATGGATTCCCTCCCGTGGGACAACCTGGAGCACGTGATGCTCCCCCTGGGTTGACTAAACACGAGGCACAGTACCTGCCCCCGAGATTCCGGAACAGGTGGCTGGGCTCGAACCAATCGTGGCACCCCAGGCACGACTGCAACTCGCGGCGTTCCACCCGTTCGTAGAATCGTTCCCAGACACGCGAAATCTTGCATGCCACGCGGTGGAGATGCTCGAATTCGAGCCAACCCGGCAGCTTGCCCCTGGCAAACCTGCGCCTGATCAACAAGTCCATCGCATGTTGCTCAAGGGCGCTCAGCCTGGTCGGATGATACGATCCATCCGGCCCCACATGACAGGTCACCTGGACGGTGAGTATCTTGGAAGGATGCTTCATGGGGAGTCGATCGCCTTGGCTTTCGCCTCGTGGCCCTCGGGGACCACTACATGGATTTGATCGGGACGGAGATGGATGTCTTCGTTGAGCCAGGCCGCCATGATCTCGGCCTGGGCTTGCGTCAGGGAGCCCGCGATCAGGCATTCGCCTTGGGGCATATCTTCGCTGGCGAGGATGACTCTCATGGCCGTGAGTTCAAAGAAACGAATTCCAGGTCCGCCACGCGATCGATCAAGATCTCCAAGATCGCCTTGAACTTGGTGGCAGGATCATGGAGCGATAGTTCGTCCCGATTGCCTTGGATGAAATCCTTGACGTCTATGGCAAGTCTCGCCCGGAATGTCTCCCGGTACCGGAGGAAATTCTTGTGCTGGCACCTGACGCATCCCTCAAACTGTGGGGTGGGGACGGGGATGCCTTCCAGGATCTCTCCTTCCATGAGGCATGACTTGCAAATGTAATGGCCCCCCGTGACGAGTCCGGTGCAATCGTTGGGCAGGCTGTCCTTCGTGATCTTCATGTCGTCTCCTGGGGCATGGCGAACGGACGGAACCTGGGCGGCCCGTATGTCGCCAGCAACGCCTTGTCGAGCAGCCTGTAGACTTCCCAGGCATCGCTGAAGCGAGCCTGCTGGCGGGGGATGAGGCAGGCGTCCAGGATGCCGGCGATACGGCTGGAGATCTTATGCTTGCCCAACAATAAGCGCATGCTCGCTGCCAGCATGAATAGATCGGTGGCCGGGGTGGCGGGCTGCCTGGCGATCACCTCGGGAGGATAGTAACTCTCATTGGGTACCGAGAGTGCCTTGATGGGGCTCCCGATCTTGGTGGAGTAGCACCAGTCGACGAGGGTCGCCCCGTGGCTGGCCGGATGGACAAGAATATGTGGAGGCAAGACGGCACCGTGGACGTACCCTCGGCTGTGGACCCAGGACAAGATCTCCAGGGCCCGGCGCCACATCCAGGCCATGTCCGCCGCGTCGAGGCCCACGGGATAAGCGGCCCTCACCTCGGCGAGAGACACAGATTCATGGGACTGCGACAGGACGTTGGCCGGCCGGACGGTGGATCCGATCTTGACCGAAGTGGACTCCAGGGGCTCGGGCAGGTACCGCTTGAAGTGATCGTGCTCGTCGCCCTTGGTGGCGAACAGATCCTTGAGGATCGCCATCTCGTTGCGGAGCAGATCCGCATCGCCGGGCGCACGGGCAATCTTGATCACGGCATGCCGCGAGATCTTCCCGGGAGGATCATTGCGGCCCACCTTGGGCACGTGGAGATACGTCCCCGCGTACACGTCGCAGATGTCGCCAGGCCTCCAGAAGAAGACATCCGTGTAGAGGTTGGTGGCCGAGATGGATATGGACGATGCCTGGCCGTAGGTGCCAGCGGCCAGCTTCGCCTCCGCGCGATCTCGCAGCGCCAGCAATGCCTGCATGACGGCCTTGAGCTTGGCAGCCCTGGACGGATTGGTCGTTCTGTCGGGATGGAAGACACGGGCCAGGGCGCGGAAAGCATCCGACAAGGCTTCGGGAGCATGGATGTTCCCGACCTCCAGCGGCCCAAAGATCTGCTCTGGCTCGGTGGCCGCCAGGATGTCCTCTCCCTTGATGGCCCTGATGTCCATCATGATTGCCTCAGGAACAGCAGGAGCCAGCCCATTCCACGATCCCGTTCCCCAAGCTTCCTGAAGAGGTTGAACCTTGCCTGCTCGAAGGTGAGGCCGTCGGCCGAGAATGCCTCCATGTAACCCGTATTAGGGAAAGTCCTCAACTGGGAAGCAGGGCGATCGCACACGCATGCCCTCTCGAAGATGGGATATCCCCTCGACACGTCGAACGTGCAGATCGCGTATGCCTTCACGGCTTCCGCCCTTTCCGCGTGGCCTTGGTGAAGACGCGCTCAAACATCAGACCGTCGTCGATTGCGCGAAATGTGCCATCCAGCGGATCCTTGCTGACCGCGAATCGGCGTTCTCGCTTGTCAATGCTTACCACCTGCATGGGATTTCCAGTGGTGTGCCCGTTCCAGCGGGCCACGATCCACGCCCCAGGTTTTAGCCAGCGTGGCCACGTCCAGGTCGCCCGTCGTCTGGGGCGAGAGCGGCGGGCGGTCCTGGTGGTTGTCAACCGGATAAGCATGCCTTCATCTTCCCTTTTCCTAGAAGCTGGAGTCCCCGCCGCCGCCGCTGAAATCTCCTCCTCCCCCGCCGCCGTCGAAACCCCCTCCCCCGAAGGAGGAGTCGTCCCCGCCGGAAGAGAAGGAAGAGGAGGGACTGTCATCCCCGCCACCGCTGTACGACGGGGCCGGGGTGGGCTCCCTGCGAGGGATGGGGATCGGGGTGGGGGTCCGTTGCCGGCGACCCCGGCCGCTCTCCAGTGCCTCGCCGACGAGGAGGCCGGTGGCGAAATCCGCTGGACTGCCGCCGCCTCCCACCACGACCACCGATGGGGATGCTGCCGTAGATGGAGATGCCGGGAGACCCTGGTCTCCGTGCCTGGCAGGGACCCTGTCATGGTGGATCGGATGCCTCGCCGACCGCCGCCTGGCTTCCTGCGATGCTTCCAGCCGCTCGCCCCAGTGATCTTCGTCTATGTTCTTGCCGGCCAGTTCTGCCGCTTCCGTTCGCACGTCCTGGATGGCCTTGTTCGCATCCTCCAGGGCCTTCTGCGTGCGGCGGCGGACCGAGACGATGATCCAGGCCGTGACGATGGCCAGGACACCGAAACCGACGACGAAGGGCCAGGCAGGGACCCCGTGCTCGATCACGGGCTGCTGCAAGATCACCGCCGACGGGGCGTTCGACTTCACGGACAGCACCTCGGCCCGGCTGATGATGGCCTTGACTCCCCCCGCCCAGTCGCCCTGCTTGAAATCCAGGTTGCCGGCCCTGGCCACCTGCTGGAAATCGCCCGACCGGACGCCGGAATCTACCCCGAACCGGGTCGAGGTCCAGCGATGCACGGGATCTACTCCTATGCAGATCGTGCTGGGCGTGGCGATGCAGGCATCCATGTCGTGTCCCAGAGCCGCCTGCGATGGCGATTCCTTGAAGACGATGTGAACGGGAGATCTCGATTGCACACCCTCCAGTTCGCTCCGCGACGATGGGGACAGGGTGTTCGTGGAATCGGATACGGTGGTCATGTCGGCTTGCCTTTCCTGGTTACTGGTCTCATCCCTTTTTCCCTCCGCAGACGGCATCGCAATCGGGGACGCAGCACAGCCCCCTGGCCATGCGCTGGAATGCCCGCTTCCTGATCGGAGGGAACCCATATTTCTTGCAGATCTGGAACAAGATCGGGCAGCCGTAGTTCCGGTACTTCTTCCAGTCGATGGCCCCGTAGTCCTCGTCCCCCAGGAGCCACACCCATGAATCGTAATAGTCGATGGAGTCCGAGGCGGACAGTCCCCGGTGTGAGATCGCCTTCGAGATGGCGAAACCCATGTGTTCTCGCATCTCGGACAACACGGTTTCCCTGTCCCTCCCCTTCCCCTCCCGCCAGGCATCGAATTCCGTCAAGCCGACATCGACAGTCCCCGGACAGAGCCGGCTGAGGAGTTCACTGACAGCCCCCAGGCCAATCTCAAAAAAATATCCCTCGCCAGCCACGATTTGCCTGGCCCGCGAGATTATCTCATCGTCGGTGCGCACCAGCGTCGCACTGGGAGACGGACGCCTCGTCATGGCGATTCCAGCTCGGAAATCAAGACTTCGGCCGCCGACGATCTCCCCGCCTCGAACAGCAGCCTCCTCAACGCCGCCTGCATCCGGGGTGCCGCCAGCACCAGGCGCCTGACCTGGGGGCTGGCGAACGAGGAATATGATCCCGGATCAGGAGGGGCCAGCATGACCACGTCATGGCCATGGATGTCCACGATACGTTCTCCCTCGCGATCGGCAGCGTCGTCGAGCTTCCATTCCTCCATGGATCCATCCGAGGGATAATCGAGGCCGGACACTGCCCCGAGCAATACTGCAGCCCTCATGCGATCTTCCGGCCCACAGTCCCTTGAGATCAGCTTCCGGATCATCATGAGGAGGACAGGGGCTTCGAGCACCAGGCGCCTCGCCGTATCGCTCGCGAAGGGAATCAGGGTTGGATGCAGCCTTACCATGGGGATCGCCCCGGCATCCACCACGGAAGTCAGGCCCAACCGCCAGGGGAGGGATTTAGCCAACTCCTCCGACGAGATGCTTGAAACATTCCTGCTGGAAGCTCTCTTGACGTCGTCCGCTATCCGGCGCAGGCACGCTTCGCACAGATCTATCGTCACCGTGGCTTGATTGAAGAGATCGGCCGGGATCACCCCCAGCATCTTGTTTTCCTTGCAACACTGACACTTGAACGACTTCCCCTGGGAGGCAATCGCCCGATCAGGACGGCACACAAAACCCCATTCATCATGGGTGGCCACGATTACATGACCTTGAAAAGTCTTCAGATCAGACGAAGTTTCCATGATCGAAATACATTATCTAGCGACTCGAACAAAGTGTCAAGTTGTATTTTTAGGACCTAGAACGGCGGAAGATTTCATCGTGGAGCCGGGCAAGCGCCTTGCGCCTGGCCAGGGTATGCCTCAGGATGTCGCTTTCCTGCCGCTCATTTCCCGCCGTGTCAAGGTCTAGTTTCTTGCTGATCTTGAGACCCCACTTCTCCACGAAATCGGCCAGGTTGTCTCCCGGCATCGACACCGACAAGATCCCCTCGTCTATTCGCAAGTTGGCTCCCCAGGGAAACAGGTCGATCACTACGTGATCCGAGCCCGGAATCCCCAGGAACTTGCCGGGAGACTGGGCAACCAGCGAGGGGCCCGATGGCAGCCCCAGGGATCTGAGTTCGCACAGGATGCCTCTCGTCCCCTCGTCGGGAGCCATCAGGACATACTCGTCGCGATGCCCCGCTCCCGGCCTGCCGGAGCGCAGCTCCCATTTCCCCCTGGCGGACATGATGCCCGAGAGCCGCAAGATCTCGATCTGGAGGCTGTACAGGACATTGCGTCCATGGTCGGCCGCGATCTTGGCCAGGGATGCCTGCCGATCCAGCTTCTCTTGCTCTTTCTTCCACGTCTCCTTGGTTCTCTGTGCGCAGCCAAGCAGATATATGAGCTCCTTCTCTTTCCCGAACCTCATGCAGGATTCCTTCCTTCCTTCGCTGAAATCACGATGCCTCACTTTTTTCTGGCCGGCCGATCCGAAGATCGTCGAATCCTCTCAAACTTGCGAATTTCAGCGACAGCACGACGAGCTATGCGGAGCCACGCATTCTGCGTGGGAATGCCCAATTGCTCGAATCCCCTGCCAGGACCCTCCGTGGAAAGCTCGAATTCATCCCACAGGGCAGCCGCCAATCGGCGGACAAGTATCTTTCGCATTTCCCATCTCCTGTAAACTTGAGGGCGTGCATGAACCGGCATCTCCCGCGAAAGGCTCAATAATAGTTCGGATCCCATTCGCCATCGATCTCACGACGAGATACCCTCCGCATGGCAATCTCCACCTCCGCCTGGCTCGTGGCCTCGACGTACACGTCGAATTCTTTCAACAGAGTCACCTGGAAGATCTGGAGCTTCGGGTTTGCCATGTCCCTCACTTTCCTTCCTGGCCAGCTTTTCCCGCGTCGGCCTCCTCCGCAATCTTCATCAACGGGCATGCTGCGCAGGGAAGCCTGTCTAGTCCATCCACGGTGATGAGTCCCTCTTCGTCAGCTACGATCTCGTCGATGTCCCGTGGTGTTCCCATGATCTCTCCTTGGTGGCGAACGATACCCCGACAGCTTCGCAAGCGCTGAACGAGGTGTCAAGGACTATTTTATTTCGACGATGGTTTGCATCATCCCGCTTCGTCGCCGACGTCCGCCATGACGACATGTATCGCCACGACAAGCTGTCATCCACCAGGCAAAAAAAAGCGGATGAGACTCCTCATCCGCCTGACCTTTCGATGTCTTGTCGGTTAGCTGGAAGAAAGCAACAGGCGCCGTGAACAAGTACCCTCTAGCTGGTACACCTGGTTCTCGATCATGGGCGCGACAACGTAAGCTGCTGCAGCCCCCACCACCGCCCCCGCGATCATGCGTCCGACCACATTGTCATCCCTCGCCGTCATCCTGCCGATTGCCGCACCTGTCGCGGCACCAGCAGCCATGATCAGCAGATCACTCTTCCGGTCTCTCTGC
>Ga0187889_10000688_pt1 | contig 39417 bp, 36 predicted proteins | sample June2016WEW_7_10_2_FD_132992 | JGI IMG/M metagenome (GOLD analysis project Ga0187889, IMG submission 132992) | Peatland microbial communities from SPRUCE experiment site at the Marcell Experimental Forest, Minnesota, USA - June2016WEW_7_100 | ecosystem: Environmental > Terrestrial > Soil >... | reverse complement strand
GTCAATCTTCTCGGCACGGCCTTTGTGCGGCACACCGTAGATGTCGGCGTAGAAATCGATATTCTCCATCACCGAGAGGTCGGGATACAGCCCGAACCGCTGGCTCATGTAACCGATGTCATCCTTGATCGCTTCCGCATCCCTGACGACGTGATGGCCTGCCACCCAGGCTTCGCCCGACGTCGGTTCCATGATCGCGGTCAGCAACCGCATGGTGGTCGTCTTGCCCGCGCCGTCCGGCCCGACCAGCCCGAAGATTTCGCCCTCCTGCACTGAGATCGTCAGGGAGTCAACTGCCGCAAGGTCGCCAAATCTCTTGGTCAGATTCTCAGTTCGGATTGCGGCCATCGCGCGTCTCCTGACTGACAAGGATCTCCGCGTCGGCGGGCATGCCGGGTTTTAACTCCATGTGGGGATTGGCGATGTCAATCTTCACCCGATAAACCAGTTTGACCCGTTCCTTTTCGGTCTGGACACTCTTCGGTGTGAACTCCGCGTCGGAAGCGATAAAGGAGACGTGGCCTTCGTAAATCTTGCCCGGGTAGGTGTCGGCGGTCACGCGCGCCTTTTGGCCGACTTTCACGCGGCCGAGATCGGTCTCGTTGACATAGGCCCGCAACCAAGGCTTATCGAGATCACCAATCGTGACCACGGGCGTGCCGGGCACGACATACTCGCCAGGCTCGATGTTTTTCGACAACACCACCCCGCTGAGCGGGGCCGCCACCGTGGCGTAGCTCAACTGTGTTTCCGCGAGCGCGAGGGCCTGCTTCGCCTGTTCCAGCATCGCGCGGGCCTGCTCGATCTTTTCCTTGCGCGGGCCTTCCTTGACCAGCTTGAATTGCTCTTCGGCCTCGCGCAACCGGGCCGCCGCCACGTCGTTGGCCGCTCTGGCCGCATCGAGCTCTTGCGAAGAGACGGCCTTGCTCCGGAACAATTCCTCCATGCGGTGGTAATCGAGTTCGGCCCGCACCGCATCGGCCTTGGCCCGGGCCACAGTGGCTTCGGCGGCGGCAATCTCCTGCGGGCGCGACCCGGCTTCCAGTTCGGCCAGTGCGGCCTTGGCGGCCTCGAGTTCCGCCTGGCGCATCGCCACCTCGCTTCTCAGATCGGCAGTCTCCAACAGGGCGACGACTGCGCCTTTCTCCACCAGTTCGCCCTCGTCCACGAGTCGCTGCACCACATGGCCGGGGATCTTGAAACTGACCTGGGTGTCAGTGACCTCGATATTGCCGGAGACGTGGATGACAGCCGAATTGTTGTGGGACCGCCGCTGGAAATACCAGTACGCCACCGCCCCCACAACCGCGATGACAACGACGATGATGATCAACCGCTTCCGATTCTTCACGGACATTCCTCCAGATGACAACCCAGCCCGGCTCTGACGCCAGCATATCAGAGCCCAGGGCAACGTCCAGCCCTGAGCAGCCAGTTTCGGTTGACTCGGTTGCCGGCAGCTTGCAGAATCGCCCGCGATGACGACGGGCGCGATCCTGTGGACGGTGTTCGGCGCGGTGGTGGTGGTGGTGCTGGCGCTGGATCTCGGCGTGTTTCATCGCAAGGCGCATGAGATCGGGTTCCGGGAAGCGTTGCTGTGGAGCGGCGTGTGGGTTGGATTGGCCATGGCGTACACGGGGCTGGTGTGGTGGCTGCACCCGAAAGGAGCGTCCAAGGCGCTGGAGTTTTTGACGGCGTACCTCGTCGAGGAATCGCTCAGCGTGGACAATTTGTTCGTGTTCCTGCTGATCTTTTCGTATTTCGCCGCGTCGTCGCAATACCAACATAACGTCCTGTTCTGGGGCATTCTCGGCGCGATGGTGTTTCGGGCGGTCTTTATCGTCGGTGGTGTGGCGTTGATCCAGACCTTTCATTGGTTCCTCTACGTGTTTGGCGCGATCCTGATCGTCAGCGGCGCAAAGATGGCCGTGCAGAACAGCCGAACGATCGCGCCGGAGAAGAATCCCATGTTGAAGCTGTTTCGGCGCTTCGTGCCAGTGGCGACGGACTATGCGGGAACGAAGTTTTTTATCCGCCGGGACGGGCGTCTGCTGGCGACGCCTCTATTCGTCGTGCTGCTGGTGTTGGAGACGACCGACATCGTCTTCGCGGTGGACTCCATCCCCGCCGTGCTCGGAATTACCCGCGATACGTTCGTGGTGTACACGTCCAACATCTTTGCGATCATGGGGCTGCGGGCGTTGTACTTCGTGTTGGCGGGTGCGATGGAGCTATTCCATCACCTGCGCTTCGGGCTTTCGGCGGTGCTGGTGTTCATCGGCGCGAAGATGCTGCTCGGCCATTGGTACGAAATGCCCGTCGGTGTCGCGCTTTCAGTGGTGGCGGGATTGCTGGCCCTGTCGCTCATAGCGTCGCTTGTCTGGCCCAAGAAAATGAACGACGCCATCAAAGAATGAGCATGCAATCGCCATAGCTGAAAAAGCGGTACCGCTCCCGCACCGCCTCGGCATAAGCGCGGAGGATCAACTCCCGCGAGGCAAGCGCGCACACCAACATCAACAGCGTTGAGCGGGGGAGATGGAAGTTGGTCAGCAGCGCGTCCACAACGCGAAACTGAAAGGGCGGTCGAATGAAAATGTCCGTGCTCCCTTCGCACGCGCGCGGCTTGCCGGCCGTTTCCAACGCGCGCACAACCGTAGTGCCGACAGCGATGATGCGTGACTTGGGTTCTGTGGGAGCGACATTCTTGTCGCGACCGGCTTGTCCGCCAAAGCCTTGGCGAAGGCGGATCGGGGCAGGAATGCCCCTCCCACAAGACCAAACTGCTCGCATCGCAGCCGCGGCCTCGGCGGAGACGGAAAACTTCTCGGCATGCATCTTGTGCTCCTCGACGGTTTCAGTTTTCACGGGCCGGAACGTGCCGATGCCGACGTGCAACGTGATGAACGTGTGCCCGATGCCCGCTACGCGGAGTTGTTCCAGCATCTCGGCGGTGAAATGCAGACCAGCCGTCGGCGCAGCAATCGCCCCAGCCGCCCGCGCGAACACCGTCTGGTAACGTTCGCGATCAGCGGCGACGGCGGGGCGTTCGATATACGGCGGCAGTGGCGCTGCGCCGTGATGTTGGAGATACGAATCCACGTTGCCTTCAAAGCGCAGCACGCGCCCGCCGAAATCGGCCTCGTCTTCAACGACGGCGTTAAACCACGGCGTGAATCGCAGCTTGGCGCCAACTTTAGCGCGATGTCCGGGCTTGACCAACGCCGACCAACGGTTGTCGCCGAGATTTTCGACTAGCAACAACTCAACGGCAGGCGATTGCGACCAGATTCGCGCGGGAATGACCTTCGTGTCGTTGAGCACCAGCAAGTCGCCCGCATGAAGGTACGTGCCGAGATCGCGGAACTGCTCGTGACGGATTTCGCCTGTCGCGCGCTCCACGATCATCATCCTCGACGCCGCGCGGTCGGGCAACGGTTGTTGCGCGATCAGTTCCGGCGGCAATGCGTAATCGAAATCAGCGGTCTTCATGTGCGGAGGTTACAGCCGTCGAGAAACGGTTAAAACCGTTAAAAGGTGAAGCCAAGCCGGTCTGCAAATATTTAACGGTTTTTACTTTTTTAACCTTTTTAACGTCTCTTCAGCAACCACAGGATCAGCGTCAGCACCGCGCTGAGCAGCAGGCACGTGGTCAGCGGAAAATAGAATTTGAAATTCTCGCGATCGATGCGGATGTCACCGGGCAAGCGGCCCAGAGGCAGATTCATTTTGCCGCCCAGCCAGATCAATCCGCCCAGCACAGCCAAACTCAGCCCAATGACCACCAGGATTTTCCCGACATCGCTCATCCAAGGTTTAAGTTTCACGAACCCGTGGCGGCTCGCAAGCTCAAAACTCGCATTTGATTGTCACGGCTCGCTGCAGCCGCCAGAGATACTCGCGTTTTGGAATCTCGTACGTGCCAAACTGGGCGAGGTGCGGCGTTTGCCATTGCGTGTCGAGCAACACGAATCCACGCGCGCGCAGCCGCTCGACCAACGCCACCAGCGCAACCTTTGAGGCGTCGGTGACGCGATGAAACATGCTTTCGCCGAAGAACGCGCCGCCGATGTGGACGCCATACAAACCGCCGACCAACGGCAAGGATGAAGGATGAGGGATGAGGGATGAAGGGGGCGCGGAGCGGGAGAGCGTTGAGCGCCTAACCGTCAAGCGTGGAGCGGCAGTTTCGGGCAGACGCACTTCAACGCTGTGGGCGTGGCCGAGGCGATGGAGATTGCAGTAGCTCTCAATGATTTCCTTGGAAATCCACGTGCCTTCCTTGCGTTTGGCGCACTCGCGGATGACGGCCTCAAAATCGGTGTCGAATGTCGTCTCGAATTTCTCCTGTCTGAGCACGCGACGCAATCCGTGCGGGATGTGAAACCGGTCATCGAGCGGAATGATTGCGCGCGGATCAGGCGAGAACCAACCGATATCACCTTGCTTGCCTGCCCCGATGCCCACGTCGGGGTCCACCGCCATCGGAAAAATGCCATGGCGGTAGGCGTCCAACAACAACTCAGGCTCGATCATGCCGCCATTTTAGCAAGCAGCGAGACGGAACGGAAGGTCAGGGCGCGGGTAGGAACGTCAGAGGTCAGTCACCGCGAGCCCCGAATGCTTTCCGGGGTTGGCTCCAGCGTGGTGTTAAGCGTCTTTCGGGCCACTTGGTTTCCGAAAACAAAGCCATCCCGCGATCCTAGCGAACTCTACGCCTGCAACTAGACAGCAAAAAGCAGTCAGCCAAGCATCCCAAGGACCGACAATGGCGCAGTGAACTGAGACGGGCAGCCCAACGAGCAGCATCAAAACCGCGAGTATTCCAGCTAGTCGTCGGAACGCTGGACGCGCCTCACTTGATTTGGTGGTTTGTTCCATGTGTCCTCTTGGCTCCTAAATATGGCCGGCGATTCGGCCCGAGTAAAGACGGAAAGCGGCGCGCTCAGCGAGCGCATGCTCTCCCGCAGCGTTGACAGCTTTCGGCGCATCCTTTAGCCTTGTCACCACTATGACTACTGATGATAAACTTGCCGCGCTCAAAGACGTCGCAACCCGGTTGCGCATCCATTCCCTGAACTCCACCACCGAAGCAGGCTCGGGGCATCCGACCTCCTGCTGCTCCGCCGCCGACATCGTGGCGGCGCTGTTTTTTGGTGCGATGCGATTTGATCCCAAGAACCCCAAGAATCCCAACAATGATCGCTTCATCCTATCGAAGGGTCACGCCGCGCCGCTGCTATACTCGGCGTGGGCTGAGGTCGGGCATGTGCCCGTTGAGGATTTGTTGAAGCTGCGGACGTTCACCAGCAACCTCGAAGGTCATCCGACACCGCGGCTGGACTTCGTGGACGTGGCGACAGGCTCGTTGGGGCAGGGACTCAGCGCCGGGGCGGGGATGGCGCTCGCCGCGCGCCTGGACAAACGCGATTACCACACGTGGGTCTTGATCGGCGACGGCGAAAGCGCGGAAGGATCGATCTGGGAAGCAGCGGGAACATCCAGCTACTATAAGCTGAACAATCTCACCGTGATCGCGGACATCAACCGCCTCGGCCAGTCACAGCCGACGATGCTTCAGTACGATCTCGACACCTACAAGAAACGGTTTGCCGCGTTCGGCTGGCGCGTGCTGGTGATCGATGGACACGACATGGCGCAAATCGTCTCCGCGCTGCGCAAGGCGCGCCGAAGCAAGGATCAGCCGACGGCGATTTTGGCGAAGACCATCAAAGGCAAAGGCATCTCGTTTGCCGAAGACAAGGAAGGCTGGCATGGCCGCGCGTTCAAGAAAGGCGAGGAACATGACAAGGCCATCGCCGAGCTTCAGGCCCAACTGACTGGTGCGACCGGCGCGAAGGTCAAGCACGTTCCGCGGGAGAAACCCGTTGAAGCGCACAAGCCCGTGCCCATCGACCCGCCGGCATACAAGTTGGGCGAGATGGTTGCCACGCGCGAAGCTTACGGCACGGCGCTGGTCAAGATTGGAGCGGTCGATCCGCGGGTCGTGGCTCTGGATGGCGACACCAAGAATTCGACGTTCGCGGACAAATTCTTCAAAGCCTATCCGGAACGGTCTTTTGAAAGTTTCATCGCCGAGCAGAACATGGTCACCGTGGCGGCCGGTCTGGCCAGCCGCGGCAAGGTGCCGTTCGCTTCGACGTTCGCGGCCTTTTTCGAGCGCGCCACTGACCAGATTCGCATGGCGACCGTTTCATTTGCCAACATCAAGCTGGTCGGCTCGCACGCGGGCGTCTCCATTGGCGAAGACGGCCCGTCGCAAATGGCTATGGAAGACATCGCGATTTTTCGCGCCATGGCCGATTGCGTTGTGCTCTACCCGTGCGATGCCGTCAGCACCGAGCGCGCGGTGGAACTGGCCGCCAATCACACCGGCATGGTTTTCATTCGCACATCGCGTCCGAAGACGCCGGTGATCTACGAAAACCATCACGAGTTCAGCCTCGGCAAAGCCAATCTGCTCCGGCACAGCGACCACGACAAGGTCACGGTGGTCGGCGCGGGCGTCACCGTGTTCGAAGCGCTCAAGGCCTACGACCAACTCAAGGCGCAGGGCACGCTGATTCGCGTCATTGACATCTTCAGCGTCAAACCGATCGACAGGCAGTTGCTTATCGAGTCGGCGAAGCGAACCAACAACACGATCATCACCGTCGAAGACCACCACATCGAGGGTGGACTGGGCGATGCGGTGGCGTCGGCTGTTGCGCCGGAAGGCATCCGCGTCCACAAGCTCGGCGTGCACGAAGTGCCGCGCTCCGGCAAGGCCGAAGAACTGATGCACCACTACGGCATCAGCGCCGCGCGGATCGCCGAGAAAGTGTGCGCGCTGTAGGCCGACTCTATGAGTCGGCGAAATCCACGGGAAAACGACAGATTGCCGCCTCGCAGATGCGGCCTACAAGCGTTTTTGGGAGATGGCCTTTTGAAATTCGACGCATGACCAACGCGCCCGATCAAACTTCTTCACGCGGACTCAGCGTCGCACTGATTGTCGGCATCGGCGTGCTGCTCACGCTGATGTACTGGCCGTTGCTGGCATGGATGACGCGCGTGAGCCTGCACGTTGCGCAGTTGTCCACAGGCGCGCTGCTGGTCGTGTTCGCGGCCGTCGTCTGCCTGCAAGACGGCCTGCGCGAGCTCCGGTTTGAGCCGCAGGCGAACCCGCTGGGACTCGCGCTGCTGGCGCTGGGGTTCGCGTGCATGTGGCTGGCGCGGCAGTTCGCGGTGGGCGTGCTGCCGCTCGTCGTGTTCTCGTTCTGCGCTTCATTCGCGGCGATCGTTGCGTTTCTATTCGGGCGCGCCGGCGTCCGCCAATTCCTGCCCGCGCTGGGCGGGTTCTTTGTGTTCGGTCTGCTGGTTGGATTGTTTCCGACGCTGGATTGGCCGCTGCGCGCGCTGGCGGCGAAACACGCGGGAAGTCTGCTCGCGTGGCTCGGCGTGCCCGTGCGGTTGCTGGTCGAGCCCGGCAGACCCGCCGAGTTGGTGCTCGGTGTGGGTGGACAATTGTTTCGCGTGGCGACGGAGTGCAACGGTTTCGGACTACTGACCTCGGCACTGTTGCTGGCGACGATCCTCGCGTTTCAGTATCGGCTGCCGTGGCTGAACAAGCTCGGGCTGCTGGCGCTCAGCGTCCCGGTCGCCATCGTCTGCAATTTCCTGCGCATCGTCAGCATCTGTCTCGTCGCGCCGCGCGTGGTGTGGTCATACGTTTTCGTGCACGAGGCGCTGGGCGCGATCTTCTACTTATCGGGGCTTGCGCTGGTGTGGCTGGCGGCGCGCCGTGTGAAGGATTAGCGCGGCTTCGTCTCGCGTACGCGCACGGGCTGGGCGGGGCGATCTTATCCAGAATGATCTCGCCGTGCGGCATCTTGGTTCTATGCCCATCGTTTCGGCCAGCGCGTGGTGCAGCCAATGGGCGCAACGCGAACAACGCAACCCGCCCGCAGGAATCTGCGGAGCGTTGCTCGCATTGGCCTCGCGCACCGACACCACGGCAAGCCTCCCCCAGATCAGCGTCCCGACACTGATCCTCGTGGGCGAGCAGGACACGCTGACGCCGCCGTCGGTTGCGAAGGCCGTGCGGGAGAAGATTCGCAACTCCGAGTTGCACGTCATTCCGCGTGCCGCACACATGAGCAACCTGGAAAATCGCGCGGAATTCAACCAGCACTTACTGGAGTTTTTGGAAAAGCTGGGTTGATTTTCTCTGTGGCAACGAAACCGTTGCAAGCCATGAGTCTTTTGGGTACACTGCGGCGGTCATGAAGAAATGCTTGGTAGCGTGCGTCTTGCTGGCGGTGTGCAGTTGCGGCTTGTCTCGCGTTTGGGCGGCGGCTGATCCGGGCGACCAGTTCCTCGACGCGTATTTTCTGATTCAGGATGGCGACGCTGCCGAAAGCAAAGGCGATTGGGTCAGGGCCGATTCCAAGTTCAAAGCGGCGCTGGACATTCTCCGCGAGATCAAATCGCAAAACCCCGACTGGAATCCGCACATCATCGAGTTTCGCGTGAAATACTGCGCCGACCATCTCGAGACGCTGAAACCCAAACTCCCCGTTGCGCCGCCGCCTCCGCCCGCTACTCCAACTGCTGCAACACCGCCGCAGGCTCCCGCCGCTCCACTCGTTGTATCCACGCCGGTTTCCTTGGAGACTTATCGCATTCAACAACTCACTGCCGAGTTGCAGCAGTCGCAGGAAAACATCCGTCAGCTCCAGCAGGATCGCGACACGCTGAAGGCCCAGTTCGAAGGAGAACTTCAGAAGCTTTCGCCGACGAATCGGGAGGAGGCGCAGAAGACGTTGGAACAACTCCGCGCCATGGAGGCCGCCCGCGACGCACTGACCGCCAAGTTGCAAGAAGCAGAAGCAAAAGCTGCGCAAGTCGAGACGCTGAAGGCGGAGTTGCAGCAATCCCAGGAAAAACTCCGCCAGCTTGAGGCCGATCGCGACCAGCTTAACGCCAAACTCCAGGCAAGCGTGAGCCAGACCGCGCCGACTCAGACCACGCCGCAGATCGAGGAGTTGCTCAAGAAGAACGCAGAACTGACCGCGCAGGTCGCGGAATTGAGAGAGCGGCTCGCTGGGGGGACTGGAACTTCCGCCACTGACCAAATCCAGTTGCGCACGGAGTTGATCCAGACGCGCAGCGAGCTGGAACGAACAAGCCAACAGCTTGAAAAGGCGAACCAGGAACTGGCGTCTGCCAAACAGGAACTGGAAAAAGCCCAGGCCGAGAATGTTCGGCTCAAGCAGTCGCAGGAAGAAATCATGGCCAAGCTGGATGAGGCTGACCGCCAGCTCCGCGCCGCCAAATCCTCGACGGAGAAGGGCAACGAAATCATCCTGCAGTTGCGCAAGGAAAATGCGCTGCTGCGCGAGATTGCGGAACGGAAGGAGCCGGTGACCATCCGCGCGCGGGAGGCAACGCAAGAAAGCGGCCTGAACAACGAGCTTAGAGGCTGGCGTCCGAGACGTCGCACACCAGCCGCTGCGGCACCAGCGAAGCCTGCAACTCCAAAGCGAGAGTCGTCAACCACGTCAATGAAGGAATCCGGGAGCAGCAAGCTCGTGGCAACCATCAATGCGCCGGCTCCCCCCGCACCAGCCAAGCCATCAGCGCCAGCCTCGAGCACGTATTCGGGGCCAGCCACAACAATCGCATCGCCGCCAAGCCCTGCCACCGAAACGAATGCGATCGCTCGCGCGGTGGTGGCCACGGAACCGGCTCGACCAGCGGGAGCGGACGATATCAAAGCCATGTTGAACGAGGCGCGTGCGGCAGAGGCTCTGAGGGACTACGATTCCGCGGCCCTCAAATATCAAGAGATCCTGGCGAAAGAACCCAACAACGTGACGGCCTTGTCGAACATGGGCGCCATTCGTTATCGGCAAGGACGGCTTGACGATGCGGAGGGATTCTTGCGAAAGGCCGTGGCGGCGGCGCCCAACGACAGCGCGTCGCGTTCCCTCCTGGGCGTGGTCTTCTCTCGGACGGGCAAACTGGACGACGCATTCAATGAGTTGACGCGGGCCGTCGCGCTCGATCCGCGCAACGCCGAAGCCCATAACTATCTTGGCATCACGCTCAGCGAAAAAGGCTGGAGTGCGGCCGCAGAACAAGAAATCCGCCGAGCCATTGAACTCAATCCGCAGTACGCCGACGCGCATTTCAATCTCGCCGTGATCTACGCCAAGCAGAAGACGCCACGCTGGGAACTGGCGCGATACCATTACCAGAAGGCGCTCGACCTCGGCGCCCAGCCCGACCCGCAGCTCGAAGCGCGCCTCAAATCCGCCCCGCCGCCGAAGCCGGCCGAGACCAACACCGAGCCAGCGAAGGCGCAACAACCTGCGACTCCTTGAACGGAGTTGCCCGCCCCGTCGTGCGGCGGCGCGTCGGTCATCGTGCCGTGGGTAGGGCGGGCTGGCCCAGCCCGCCGCGTCTTTGTGGTGGCGTCAGTTTGTTGTCTGATTTCTGACTTCTGTGTTCCGTTCACGAACTCCCGCGTCCAGAGTTTCCTTGCGCAAAATCAGCGCCCATTCTGGAAACCAGATGCGCTGCCCTGATATCGTCGTTTCCATGCCAAAGACAGCCTTTCACTGACCTGTGGCAGTTTGTCTTTTTGCGTCTTGATATTCCAAGCGAAAAGGAATCGGGGCACACAAGGAGGGCAAGACACGAGTTAACGCCGCGCGTCTGTGATCCCGATTGACGATCCCAACGTTGCCCTCTAATCTGCGCCTGAGATGAACCGAACAAACACACTTTGTCTTGCGCGCCTGAGTTTGTTCTATTATTATTGTTAGGCGACTTCACCGATCGTCACGACAACCAATGATTATCGAAGCCGCTAGGCGAGAAGACGCTGAGGCCATTCTCCAAATTCAGCGGCTTGCCTATCAAAGCGAAGCCGTCCTGTATCAGGACTGGAAGATACCTCCATTGACAGAATCTTTGGAGGAGTTGCTTGCGGAGTTTGACCGGCAGCTTTTTCTAAAGGCATCTTGCGACGCACCTCGACATCTTGTCGGTTCAGTTCGAGCGCGGTTTCAGGACGGCACATGCTGCATTGGCCGACTCATCGTGCATCCAGATTTTCAAGGCAAGGGCATCGGCGGCATGCTCATGCGTCAGGTCGAGCAGCGGTTTCCGCAGGCGCAACGTTTTGAGTTGTTCACGGGGCATCGAAGCAACCGCAATCTTTCGTTTTACCAGCATATTGGTTACGTTCCTTTCCGTGAACAGCAACTTTCCGATCATGTCACTCTTATATTTTTGGAGAAAACCGTCGCCTAACAAGTGCGCTCCAGCGAACCGCCGCTATGCTTCTCCGCTCGGTGCGGGGCGGCAATTCGGATGCGCCTTTCACGCTCAACCCTCCTCGCCAGCGGCGGTCGCTGAGCTTGGACGCCAGGCTTGTCCAATTCCTCCACGTTGACAACGGAGACTGATTATTCGCGGCGGCGGACGTGTTATACTGTGAGGCATGGCGCGGCGAAGGAGTCATCAGATGGTGCGGACAGCGCGGATGCTGGCGCTCGCGCTGGTGCTCACCGCTTTCGGCTCGGCGACGGTGGTTTATCTTCGCTGGCTGTACCGGGAACAGCGTTACAATCATCTCATCGAGGAAGTTTCCGCCAGGTACGACGTGGATAAATTTCTGGTGAAGGCCGTGATTCGGCGCGAAAGCGGGTTCGACCCTTTTTCCTACGGCAGCCACGGCGAAATCGGGTTGATGCAGGTGAGGGAAGGGGCAGGACTGGATTGGGCGCGGGCGACGAGCCGCAAGGATTTCGCTCGTGATTCACTCTGGGATGCACGCGTGAACATCGAAGCCGGGACCTGGTATCTCGCCCGGGCGCTCCGCCATTGGCAGAACATGGACGATCCCATACCGTTCGCCCTTGCCGAGTACAACGCGGGCTCCGGCAACGTGCAGCGTTGGTTGCCCGCAGGACAGGCTACCACGGCGAAACAATTCCTGGAGGCGATTACTTACCCCAACGTGCGCCGCTACATCGAAACGATTGCGGATTATTACGAAGCCTACCAAGCGGCGGGCAGACTCTAAAAACGAACTCGGTTGCTTGCGATTTGGCGGCGACCCCCTGGGTGAGGTCAGGTCAGGTCAGGCTAGGAGAAGCGCAGCCGCCGCCGTGGTGTTCGCAAGCAACCGAATCCGAACCTTCCATTGCTTAATTTGACACTACAATCTAGCAACCGTTCGAAAAAATTCAACCCCATTCGGTCACACCCTGCCAAGGCAGCGTTCACTTGGCTTGCGGGACGTCGGACGCGGCTACGACCGCTTCAAGCCGCGGTTCTTGGCGCGCGATTCCTCGGCGATTCGCGCTTTGAATTCAAGGTAGCGGCCCTGTAGTTTCGGATCGCTGCTGGCAAGGATTTGGACGGCCAGCAGCCCTGCGTTACGGGCGCCACCGATCGCCACCGTGGCGACGGGCACGCCCGATGGCATCTGGACGACGGAAAGCAGCGAGTCGAGTCCCTTGAGTAACTTGGATTCGATCGGCACGCCGATCACTGGCAACGGCGTAAATGCCGCCACCACCCCGGGCAGATGCGCCGCCCCGCCCGCGCCTGCGATCAGCACGCGGATGCCGCGTTCGTGAGCGGTGCGGGCGTAGTTCGCCACATCGTCAGGCGTGCGGTGCGCCGACATCACGTGCGCTTCCGACTCGACGCCAAATTCCGCGCACGCTTCCGCCGCCAGTTTCATTGTCGGCCAATCCGAATCGCTGCCCATCAGGATACCTACCAAGGGTCTTTTGTCGGCTGTCATTTCGCTTGATCTCCTATTTGACCTTCAGGCAGACAGAGTCTGCAAAATCTTCTCCAGTTCAAGCCTTTTGTTTTCGTGCTGTTGCTCATCCGCGTCGCTCGGCACGCTGATTGGATGGCCAATGCGCAGCGTCGCGCGAGAAAACGGCAACGGCACCATAAAGTTGTCCCAACTGTTGAACGTGACGTTGCGCGAGACCGAATATGAAACGGGCATGATCGGCGCCTGCGTCAGTTGCGCGAGGCTGATGACACCATCCTGGACGCGATACTTCGGGCCGCGCGGGCCATCAGGAGTGATGCCCGCATCGTAGCCTTCCCGAACGAGATGGGTGAGTTCGCGCAACGCCTTTTTCCCGCGCCGACTACTCGAGCCGCGGACGCAAACGAGGTTGAAGCGGCTTAGCACGCACGCCAGTTTATCGCCGTCTCTGCTCGCGCTGACGAGCACGGCGACGTGATCGTGCTGCCGAACGCTCCAGTGTTTGCGAAACAGGTAAGGCATCAGAAAAATGCGGTTGTGCCAGAAGGCAAAGATCATCTGCTGCTGCGGCGTGTGGGCGAGTAAACCCGATGGGTCTTCGACGCGCCAGCGCAGCGTGCTGCCGATCAGTGTCACAAGTATGCGCAGCAACCAGCCGAGCAAAGAATAGGGTAATGGAGTGATGGAGTAATGGGGGGTTGGGAACCCCGTTGTCTTGTCGTCCTTCATTACTCCATCACTCCATTGCTCCAACACCCCATCGCGCTAACCCGTCCCGCTCACGCGTCAAACTGCAGTTCGTAAAGACGCTTGTACGTTTTGCCGCTCGCCATCAATTCCTCGTGCGTGCCCTGCTCGACGATGCGGCCCTTGTCCAACACGATGATGCGGTCGGCGTTCTGTACCGTGGACAGCCGATGCGCGATGACCAGCATCGTCATGTGTCGCGCGGCGGCGCCACCGAACATCAGATCGTCCAGTGCCGCTTGGACGGCGCGTTCGCTTTCGGTATCGAGCGCGCTGGTGGCCTCGTCCAGCAGCAGGATCGGCGGATTCTTCAGAATTGCGCGGGCTATGGCGAGACGCTGGCGTTGGCCGCCGGACAGCCTCACGCCGAGATCGCCAATCGAGGTTTCGTAGTGTTGCGGCATCTGCATGATGAAGTCGTGGGCGTGAGCGCGTTCGGCGGCACTGATGATTTCGTCCATCGACGCGCCGAACTTGCCGTACGCAATGTTGTTGGCCACGGTGTCGTTGAACAAAAACGTCTCCTGCGTGACGAGTCCGATCTGATCGCGCAATGACTTGAACGTCACCTCCCGAATGTCCTGGCCATCGATCTTGACCGCGCCCTGGGTGGGATCGTAAAAGCGTGGGATGAGATTGAACAAGCTGGTCTTGCCTGCGCCGCTCGCGCCGACGACGGCGGTGAGCGAGCCGGCGGGGATTTCCAGGTTGATGTGGTCGAGCACCACGCTGTCGCGACCGTTGGGTGACTGCTCGTAACAAAAGCTCGCGTCTTCGAACCGGATCGATTTGCCAAAGTGGGGCAGCGCTTTGGCCGCAGCCGACTCCAAGACCGACGGTTGCTGGTCAAGCAACTGGAAAATGCGCTCTGCGCCGCCGAGGCCCTCCTGAATCAGCATCGGTATGCGGCTGATTTTTTTGACGGGCGCGTACAGCATAAACAAACCGAGGCCGAAGGTGATCAGCTTGCTGCCCTCGACACCCATGTAATACGCGTAGATGAACACCATCGCGCCACCCAGGCCAGTCACCATTTCTATCATCGGCGTGCTGATGGCTTTCGAACGCACGACGCGCATCCGCTGGCCAAACAGGCTGCGGCAGAGTCCACGGAAATCCTCGGTCTCGCGTTGCTCCATGCCGAACGCTTTGATGACCCGCAGGCCCGCAATGGCTTCGTGCAGCACCGACAGCAACGACGCTTGGTGCTCTTGTGCCGCCCGACTCGCCTTGCGCGTCTTGCGCCCATAAATGATGATCGGAATGAGACAAATCGGAAACAGCACCACGCCGGCCAGCGTCAATTCCCAGTCCAGCTTCAGCAGATACCCCAGTACACACACGAACGTCACCGGTTCCTTCACGACATCCTCAATCACGTTGGAAATCGCCTGCTGCACCAGCCCTGCATCGTTCGTCACGCGCGACATCAACTCCCCGGCGCGCGTACCAGAGTAAAAGTCCAGCGACAACTGCTGCAAATGCTCGAACATTCGCGCGCGTAAATCCATTACGCCACGCAGCCCGACCCAGTTCAGCAGGTAGGTCGTCAGAAATTCACACACACCGCGGACGAGCATCGCCAGCGGCAGCAACATCGCCGCCGCCGCCACCTGCCGCCAATCCCAGCCGGCAATCTTCTGCTCAAAAAACTGCGCCCAGACATATTTTACCACCGACAAGACCGCCACGTTGGACGGACCATACAATACGCTGAATAGAATGCCGGCGATCAGGCGGCCACGGTACGGTTTGACGTAATCGAGCAACCGCTTGTACAGCGGCAGGAAGTCTCTTACTTTCCTCATTCGTGCTGCAGTATAGCATCCACACCAGCGCCGCGAAATGGCAATGTTCAATTTGACACATTTGCACCGCTTTGTTACTACCAAACGGCCCGAAACCACTTCAGCGGGAGGGTATCACCGTGGCGAAAGTCGTCCTCGAAAACGTCAGCAAGATCTACCCCGGCGGCGTCAGGGCCGTTGACAACGCCAATCTCACAATTCAAGACCGTGAATTCGTGGTGCTTGTGGGCCCGTCGGGTTGCGGCAAATCCACCGTGCTGCGCATGGTGGCGGGCTTGGAGGAAATCTCCAGCGGCAACATCTATATCGACGCCCGGCGCGTCAACGACGTGCCGCCGAAAGACCGCGACATTGCCATGGTGTTCCAGAACTACGCGCTGTACCCGCACATGACCGCCCACAAAAACATGGCGTTCGGTCTGATGCTCCGTAAATACCCGAAAGCCGAAATCGACGCCCGTGTCCGCGAAGCCGCGCAGATTCTTGGCATCACCGACGAACAACTCCAGCGCAAACCCAAGGCGCTTTCGGGCGGCCAACGCCAGCGCGTCGCCGTCGGCCGCGCCATCGTGCGCAAGCCCAAAGCGTTTCTCTTCGACGAGCCGCTCTCAAACCTTGACGCCAAGATGCGCGTCCAGATGCGCGCCGAAATCAACAAGCTGCACAGTCGGCTGCAATCCACCATGATTTACGTCACGCACGACCAAGTCGAGGCGATGACCATGGGCGACCGCATCGTGGTGATGAAGGACGGCGTGATCCAGCAGGTGGACGATCCGATTTCGCTCTATGACAACCCGAAGAATCTGTTCGTCGCGGGCTTCATCGGCTCGCCGCCGATGAATTTCTTCCGTGGAACAATCCAGCAACGCGCCAACGGTCTGTGGTTCGCGGAGAAGACAAGCGAAGCCAGCAAGAACGGCGGGTTCAGCGTGCGGATCGATGACCGGATGGCCGAAACACTCACGTCCCACGTCGGCAAGGCAGTCGTGTTCGGCGTGCGCCCCGAAGACGTCAACGACAGGAAATTGGCAGGGCAGGCGAACCCCGACCAGATCGTTCATTCCACGGTGGACGTTGTCGAGCCGATGGGCGCGGAGATTTATCTGTACCTAAACACGGGCAGCCACACGTTTGTTGCCCGCGTCAATTCGCGCAAGACAACCGACGAGAACCAGCCGATCGACATGGTCTTCGACATGCGCAACTGCCATTTCTTCGACGCGCAAACCGAGCGGGTGATCGTGTGAACGCTGCGGAGTGCGGTCGGCCCGTTGCCCCGACGCTGTTTGCTGTTGTAGCTGCGCTTCGCGCCGTCGCCAAAGCGCTATCCAGCCGCCGCAGCCGTAGCTGCTTTGGCGGAGGAGGCTGGCGCGTCGGCGACTGCGAAGCGCGGGTTGCCATTTCGCCGAAGGAATTCGGCGTTTCACAGAAACGCCGCCAAGGCTGGTTAAACTCGATTTGGGCAACACGCTCTCGTGACTTGTCGGAGCCCTGCCGTCGGCTCGATAGTCTGTGCGCTCTGGGACATGATTCTCGTCCGCCGCGCGTTCAAACAAACCCGCCGCCAACTTTTCCGCGAACAATTCATGACGCAGGAGCTCGCTGAGAAACTGCGCAAGAAAAGCGGCATCGAAAAAAAGATAGCTGTCCGTCAAGGACCCCGCCGCTCAAGGGTCCCAAATGAACACGCTGAACACGCTGGCGTAGTCGTCGGTCCAGAGGCGCGTGCGCAGTCGCGGCGGTGGCTGCACCCAACGCGCGTCGTGCATCAAGTCGCCGAGCGCGGCCGGGTCACGCGCCATGACCACCCATTTGGAATTGATCTTGCCCGTCGTCAAAAACTCAGTCGGACCAGCCGCCGCGTCGTTTTGGATGAGACAGATCAAGCCCGCGTCTTGCGCAAGCACGCCGAGGATACGTTCCAAGCGCAGGTGCCGGTTCGAGATGTGGAAAATCAACGCCCCGTTCGGCGCGAGCTTGCGCAGATAAAGCGCCAGCGCCTCCCGCGTGATCAGGTGCAGCGGAATCGTGTCCGAAGTATAGGCATCCAGAACCAGCGTCCCGAATTGTCTGTCACTCGCCTTCTGCAGCGACAGCCGCGCGTCACCGAGCGTCACTTCAACGTCCGCCGGGCAGTCTCTAAGGAAGGTGAAGTACTCCGGGTCGCGCGCGATCCGTTCCACAGTGGGATCGATCTCGTAGAATGTCCAATGCTGGCCGCTCTTGGCATAACAGGCCAACGATCCTGCTCCCAACCCGATCACGCCCACGCGCTGTTTCGCCGGACCACCAAGTGCCGCAAACGCTTGTCCAAACGGTCCCGACCTTGTGAAGTAGGCCAACGGTTCGTCGCGTCGGGCTGGATCGAGCCGTTGAATGCCGTGGATGGTGTTTCCATGCGACAACCAGTGATATTGGCCCGTCGGGTCAAGACTGATCCGGTGGATGCCGAAGAAACTGCGCTCCACATGCAGCGTGCGATCCTGATAACCCGGCACGAACGAGCAGGCTACGAGCACCGCGCCCAAGCTGAGCGCAAAGCGCAGCGGTCGCCGCAGAAAACTCAGACACAAAACCGGCGGCACGCCGTACATCAGCGCCATCGTGAAAGGCAGCGACCAAATCGTCACGCCGCGCAGGAACCGGAGAAGATTCACCGCGAGCAGGCCGATTACCAGTGAGAGTGCGAAATCGAAAATGCGTTGCCGCCGCGTCGGCGGTGCCGCTACCAGACTTGGCGTCAGCAAACACGCCACCACCAACGTCAACGGGTATTCCACCACCGTCGAGAAGATCACCGGCGCCAGCAGCGCATTGAACATTCCCCCAAGTACTCCGCCCGTTGACATCCACAAATAGAATTCTGTCAGGTGCACCGCAGACGGCCGATTATTGGCCAGTTCTCCGTGGCACACCATCGCCACGACAAAAAGCCCGACGAGATGCAACCCGATCAACAGCCCGATCGGATGCAGAACACGCGCGATCAGCGTGATGACCACCGCCGTCACCGCAAACGGCAACGCGCGCACCATCCACCGATGAGGCAGCAACCGTCGCCTGGAAAAGACAAGAATGAACGTCAGCAGGTAAATCCCCAGCGGAATCACCCAGAGCAACGGGATCGGCGCCACTTCGGAGGTGATGTAGGTCGTCACGCTCAACATCAGACTGCAGGGCACAAACGCCAGTAGCACCCAGCGCCACCGACGACGCGCCGTCAGTTGCTCGGCTGAAGCATCGGCCAGTTCTGCGATGGCAGGTGCGTTGTCCCGGACGGTTCGCCACACACACAGACCACAGACTGCTGTCAGTGCCACCAACGCGCCGTAACCGACTGCCCACGACTGGCTTTGCTGGCTCAAGCGCAAACGCGGTTCGATGAACACGGGATAGCTCACCAGCGCCAGCAAGCTGCCGAAGTTGCTGGCTGCGTATAGGAAGTACGGATCGGCAGCATCACGATGTCCACTGGTGGAAAACCAGCGTTGCAGCAACGGACTCGTCGCGGACACAACGAAAAAGGGCAAGCCCACCGTCACCGTCAACAACGCCAGCAACCACGGAATCGGGTTGTGCGTCGTGGGCGGCGACCAACCTCGCGGGATGGCAATCGGTAACGCCAGCAGCGGCAACAAGAGCAGAGCGGCATGCAACGCCGCTTGACGGCGCACGCCTAGCCACCGGGTGGTGAAGTGCGCGTAGGCGTAACCCGCCAGTAACACAGCCTGATAGAAAACCATCGCCGTGTTCCACACGGCGGGGGAGCCGCCAAGCAACGGCAACACCATCCGCCCAACCATAGGCTGGACGACGAACAACAGCGCTGCACCGACAAATATGGTTAGGCCATACAGGATCAGCATCAGCTTGCCTCCCCGGAAACAACCACTTAATTAGCAGACCTTGTGCCCAAATGGCGACTGCGAATCTGAGCGATGGCCCACCGGGCATGCTCGCGCATCAGCGGTTCGGAGTCGTTCAGCGCGCGCTCCAGAGCGGGCAAAGCGGATTCGTAGCCGATGTTGCCCAGTGCGACGCAGACGTTGCGGAGGAAACCGCGGCGCTTGATCCGGAAGATCGGCGTGCCACGAAAGAAGTCCCGGAACTTCTGCTCGTCCCACGATAGGAATTCAGTGAGCGGCGGCAATTCGCGGCGACGGAATTCACGGACGGGCGATTCGCGAGCAAACCGATTCCACGGACAAACTTCGAGACAATCGTCACAACCGAAAATCCGATCGCCGACCACCGATCTCAGTTCCACCGGTATCGCACCCTTCAACTCAATCGTGAGATAGCTGATGCACAACCGCGCATCGAGTTGATACGGACCGATGATGGCACGAGTCGGGCACGCGTTGATGCAGCGATGGCATTTGCCGCAGTACTCGCGTTCGCACTGGTCGGGTGGCAGTTCCAGATTAGTCAGTACCTCGCCGAGGAAAATCCAGTTGCCGAGCTTGCGGCTGATCAGGTTGGTGTGCTTGCCGATGAAACCGATCCCCGCTCGCTGCGCAAGGTCGCGTTCCAATAGCGAGCCGGTGTCCACGTACCAAAGCGCCTGCGTGCCTGGTCCGCCGATCTCGCGGATCGCGGCGACAAGTTGCTGGAGTTTCTCGCCGAGCACTTCGTGATAGTCACGTGTTCCCCATGCATAACACGCGATGCGACCGAAGGAACCCTCACCCTGGCCCTCTCCCTTACCGGGTAAGGGAGAGGGGAATCTCCTCTCCCCCTCTCTCTGAGGGAGAGGATCAAGGTGAGGGGGGGATTCTCCAGTGTAATAATTCATCCCCACAACAACGATTGACCGCGCATCGGGCATGATTTCCTGCGGCGCGATGCGCTTGGACGCGGTCCGCGCCATGTAGCCCAACTCGCCGTGAAAGCCGTTAGCGAGCCATTGCTCGAATTGTTCGGCATGCGGCGGCGGTTCAGCGGTCGTGATTCCGACGAGGTCGAAGCCTAACGACTTGGCGCGCTGTTTGATGGCAGCAGCCAACGTCACTGGTGCACCCACTTCGTTACTTCTTGACCATCGCTTGGTAGGCGACGTGTTGCATGTAGTGGTCCAACAGAATCAGTGCCGTGAACGCTTCGGCCACGGGCCAGACGCGCGGCACGATCGTCGGATCACGCCGGGTGACCGCGGACAAGACCTTGTTCTCCATCGAAACCTTGTCGATCGTGTGCTGTTCCTTGTTGATGGTCGGCGTGGGTTTGACGGCCAGCCGGACTACGATGTCTTGCCCGGTCGTCAACCCGCCCGTGATGCCACCGGCATTGTTGGAACGGAAGTGAACCTTCCCATCCCTGACTTCCATCTGGTCGTTGTCCTGGGAGCCGGTCATGTCTTTGACCGCGAGGCCGGAGCCGATCTCAACGGCCTTGACCGTGCCGATGCTCATCATCCGGCCCAGTTCACCGTCGAGCTTGCGGAAGACCGGTTCGCCCATCCCCACCGGCACTCCCGTCGCCACGACCTCGACCAAGCCGCCGCTGGAATCGCCGGAGCGCGTGATCTCCATGATGCGCTCGTACATCGCGTCGGCGGTTTCCAAATGCGGGCAATTCAGTTTCGGGTGGATGCCGAATTCCTTGCGGATGGCGTCCTCGTCCCAATGGATCATCTTCTTGGCGACTTCGGGCACTTCCTTCTCGAACTCGGCCAGCACGGCCATCTTCTGGAGGAAGCGCATGTCGTGCTTGAGCCGCCCGGAGCCGAACAACTCCGCGTACACCGGATCGTGGCGTCGGCGCATTTCCTTGTACGCGGCGACCTTGGGCCGGATTTGTTCGATGGACAGATCAGGCATCCGCACCCCGGCGGCTTCCTTTACGTAGGCGGTGACCTCGATCCCGTGGTCCTTGAGAATTCGTTTGGCGACGGCGCCGGCTGCCACGATGGTAGCCGTGTAGCGTCCGCTGAAGAAACCGGCGCCGATGGAATCATCCCACTGGCCGTATTTCACATAGGAGGCGTAGGAGGCATGACCCGGCCGTGGTGTCCGGTTCGTCGAGCGGTACTGCTCGACGTGCTCGAGGTGACGATCGAGGTTGGGAATGAGGATCACCATCGGCGTGCCGTTGGTGTACTCGGCGTTGTGGAACCCGGTCATCGTGTCGGCGCAATTCACACCGCTGTAGATGATGGGCACGTCGGGCTCGCGGCGCGGCGAACTGAGTTCGCCCTGGCCCGGCTTGCGTAGCAGAAGTTCGCGATAGATTTCTTCCTCCGTGACCAAATAGCCCGGCGGCACGCCTTGGAGGTGAATCGTCAGTCCTTCCTGATACGACCCACCGGCCACCGTGACCTTGAACAACGTTCCCAAATCACATCCGAGCATGGCAGTCTCCTTCTACCGTTTGTTGTTATGCTGGTGTAGCGGCGGCTCTGCGAGGCGCCGTCTCCTGCGATAACCCAACGGCTCGGCGGTTCGCAGAAGCGCCGCTACACCGACAAATGAACTTTGACCAACCATCACTCCGCGACCTCAATATCCGCGCCGATCCCCCTCATGCAATCCAGAAACGTCGGGAAGGTGACGGTGGCGGATTCGGCGGTGCGCACAACCGTTTGGCCGGGGATGGAGCAACCGGCCACGGCCAACGCCATGGCGATGCGGTGGTCGCTGTGCCCGTCCACTTCCGCGCCGGTCAGCTTGCTTTGTTCGATGACCAGACCGTCGGGCAGTTCAGTCACCTTCGCGCCCAGACGAGTAAGTTGCTGCCGCATCATGGCGATGCGGTCGGTTTCCTTGATCCGGGCTTGGGGCACGTTGGCCAGCGTGGTCTTGCCTTCGGCGAAGCATGCCACGACAGCCATCATCGGCAGCGCGTCAGGCGTGGCGTTCAGGTCAATGCGGCAACCCTTGAGGTCGCCCGGCTGCACTCGGACGCCGTCCGGGAGTACCTCGACGCGAGCGCCCATCTGGCGCAGATAATCGAGGACCGCCTTGTCACCTTGCGGATCGTTGAGGTCAAGTCCCTGCACCATCACTGCGTTATCGCCCAACACTCCGGCACACAGGAAGAATGTCGCTGACGAAAAGTCGGCCGGGATTCGCCGCTGGAACGCCCGGTAGCTTTGCCGACCGGGCACGCGGAACTCACGCAGTCCGTCCCGCTCCAATTTGATCTGCTGCCGGGCCAGCCAGTCGAGCGTCATCTCGACGTACGGTTGCTCGAACAGCAGCGGCACGTGAATGGTCGTGTCGCCATCGGCCAACGGCACATTGATGAGCAGGCTGGTCAGGTACTGGCTCGACCGGCACTCGATGGAAGTTGTTCCGCCTTTCAGGCGTCCGCGCACGACGATCGGCGCGCAACCGTTGCCTTGGCTCGATTCAGCCCAAGCGCCAAGATCGTTGAGCGACGCGATCAACGGCCCGGACGGACGCCGGCGGATCTGGTGATCGCCCGTGAAAAATGTCAGCCCTTCTCGCACCAGCGCCGCCGAACCCAACGCAATGTTCAACGTGGTGCCGGAGTTGGCCACATCGATCACATCGTCGGGTGTGCGCAATTCACCGCTGGTGCCTTCGACGGTCCACACGTCTGGCTGGCAGTCGATCTTTGCGCCGAGCGCTGTGAACGCACGAATCGCCGACCGCGCGTCGCCGGAATCCAGCGGCGCTTCAATCCGGCTCTCTCCGCTCGCGAGCGAGGCAATCGCTACCGCCCGGATCGTGTGCGACTTCGAGCCGGGAATGGTGACGGCACCGCGCAACCGGGATTGACGGCAGATGAAATTCACCCTGCTTGTTTAGCACGGGCTGGACAAACCGGTCAAGGACGAGGCGAGCGCGACAAAGACCACAACCTTTGCCGCAAAAAAGCGCAAGAGACGCAAAACCCCTTGAGCATTTTGTGCCTCTTTGCGGCCAATAAGATGTTCCCGTCTTTCATAGACAACTTTTTTGATTGGCGGCATGGCGGAAAGTCTCTAGATTGGCTGCGTGTCACCCCGAGCATTGAGACTATTATGAAAAGCATTCTGAACCAGTTGATCCAATTGCAGGAACTGAATTTTGCCAAGGAGGAACAGAAGGCGTCGAACTCGAAGATGCCGCTCGCGCAGTTGGAGAAATCCATCACGGAAATCCGCGCGCAGTTGCCGTTCGACGTGGCGGAGCGGTACGACCGCTTGCAGAAGCGGTACCCGCTGGCGGTGATCCCGCTCGCGCACGGGAATTGTTCCCGTTGCGGGCTGGCCGTGCCTGCGGCGGTGGTCAATGCGACAAAGGCCGGCGAGGCGCTCCAAAACTGTCCGCACTGCGGCCGCTTTCTGTATTACCCCGACACGGTGGCGCGGCAGCCGAAGAAGAAGCAAGACGCCAAACGCCCTGTTGAAGCCGGGGTTGCCCGTTTCTCGGCGGCAAGCCTGATGGTGCCGAAACTGGCAGCGACGATGCGCGAGGAAGTCATCAGCGAACTGGCGAGGGTGTTGGCCGACGGAGGTTTCATCGAGGATCCAGCAACTGTGACGGAATTGGCGTTGCGGCGCGAGGCGATCGTCAGCACGGCGGTGGAGCACGGGCTGGCGTTCCCGCACGTGCGCGATGTCGAAGGTGGCGGACTGACGTTCGCGCTGGGACTCAAGGAAAAGGGCGTCGATTTTGGCGCACCCGACGGTCACTTGAGCAAGATTTTCTTTTTCATTGTTATCCCGACGCCCGCAACGGCCTTTTACCTGCGCCTGCTTGCGGGATTGGTCCGCACGTTCGATTCATCGGAGGCACGCAAGGCTCTGCTCGAATGCGAGAAGCCCGAGCAGATTTGGAAGACACTCGCGAAGCTCACGCGAGAAACGATTCCGTGACGATGCGGGCACGACGACGGCTCGGCCGCGGATTAGGCGGATGGACGCGGATTAGTCTCACGCAGAGAGCGCAGAGGCGAAGACGATCGCGCCCAGCACCGCGACGATCACCCATTTCCGAGCCCCGTCCCGTTTCGGAATTGGCGGCGGCCTTACGCTGTCAGGCTTCAGCCCCGTGTCCATTAGGCACGCTGGAAGATTAGCGCGCCTGACTGCCTCTTGTCCACCTCCGCCCTGATCTTGTCGCCTTCCTTGAATCTGCCCGCCAGAATCTCGAGCGACAGCGCATCGAGGATTTTCTTCTGGATGACACGCTTCAGCGGACGCGCGCCGTAAACGGGATCGTAGCCTTCACGGGCGATGAGATCCTTGGCCTGCGGAGTGAGGGTCAGATCGATGCGCTGATCCGTCAACCGTTTCCGCACGCGCTCCAGTTGAATGTCCACGATCTGTTTGATGTGCTCCATGCCCAGGCCGTGGAAAATGATGATGTCATCCACGCGGTTGAGAAACTCCGGGCGAAAATGCGCGCGCAAGTCATCCAACACTTGCTTGCGAACCGTTTCCGTGTCGGCAGCACCCTCGGCGAAATGACGTGAGCCCACATTACTGGTCATGATGATTACCGTGTTCTTGAAATCCACGACGCGCCCCTGCCCGTCGGTGAGCCGGCCGTCGTCGAGGATTTGCAGCAGCACGTTGAAGACATCCTGGTGCGCCTTCTCGATTTCATCAAACAAAACGACCGCGTACGGGCGGCGCCGCACAGCTTCGGTAAGCTGACCGCCCTCCTCGTAGCCGACGTAGCCCGGCGGCGCGCCGATGAGCCGCGCCACGGTGTGTTTCTCCATGTACTCGCTCATGTCGATGCGCACCATCGCGTTCTCGTCGTCGAACAGAAACTCCGCCAGCGCCCGCGCCAGTTCCGTCTTGCCCACTCCCGTCGGGCCAAGAAAGATGAACGAGCCAATCGGCCGATTCGGATCCTGCAACCCGCTGCGGGCCCGGCGAACGGCGTTGGAAACGGCGACGATGGCTTCCTCCTGACCGACTACGCGCTCGCGCAGACGCTCCTCCATGTGCACCAGCTTTTCGCGCTCGCCTTCGAGCAACCGGGAAACCGGGATGCCCGTCCACAAAGCCACAACCTCGGCAATGTCGTTCTCGGTGACCTCCTCGGTGAGCATCTTGCCGCTCTTCTGCAGCTTTGCGAGCCTGCCGTCGGCAGCAGCCAGTTTCTTATCCAACTCCGGCAAACGCCCGTACTGAATCTCGCTGGCCTTCGCCAAATCGCCTTCACGTTTTGCCTTCTCAACCTGTTCCTTTGACAATTCAGTGGCCGACTTGAGGCTCCGAATCTCGTCCACGACGCCCTTCTCATTCTGCCACTGGGCCTTGAGCTTTTTGCTTTGCTCCTGCAAGTCGGCGAGGTCTTTCTCCAGCTTGCCGAGCCGCTCCTTGCTGGCCTTGTCGCTCTCCTTCTTCAGGGCCGTTCGCTCGATTTCCAATTGCATGATCCGCCGATCTATCTGGTCGATCTCGGTCGGCATTGAATCCAGTTCCATCCGCAGACGCGAAGCCGCCTCGTCCATGAGGTCAATCGCCTTGTCTGGCAGAAAACGGTCGGCGATGTACCGGTGCGACAACACCGCCGCGCTCACCAGCGCGCTGTCCTGGATCCGCACGCCGTGGTGGACTTCGTAGCGCTCCTTCAGCCCGCGCAGGATGGCGATTGTGTCTTCGACGCTCGGTTCGCCCACGAGAATCGGCTGGAACCGCCGCTCCAACGCGGGGTCTTTCTCGATGTACTTCCGGTATTCGTCCAGCGTCGTCGCGCCAATCGTATGCAATTCGCCGCGCGCCAGCGACGGCTTGAGCATGTTTGCCGCATCGACGGGCGCGCCTTCCGCCTTGCCCGCGCCGACCACCGTGTGCAATTCGTCGATGAACAAAATGATGTTGCCCTCGGATGCGACGACTTCTTTCAGGAACGCTTTCAAACGATCCTCGAACTCACCACGATACTTCGCGCCCGCGAGCATCGCGCCGATGTCCATCGCGATGAGACGCTTGTCCTTCAAGCCTTCCGGCACGTCGCCGCTCACAATCCGCCGCGCTAGGCCTTCAGCGATTGCGGTCTTGCCGACGCCCGGATCACCGATGAGAACAGGGTTGTTTTTCGTACGACGAGACAGCACCTGCATGACTCGACGAATTTCCGTGTCGCGGCCGATGACGGGATCGAGTTTGCCGCGACGTGCCTCTTCGGTCAGGTCGCGGCCGTACTTCGTCAACGCCTGATACTTGTCTTCGGGATTCTGATCGGTGACCTGCGCGGTGCCGCGCACGTCGCGCAGCGCCTTCAGGATGTCCGCGGGCTTCAGCTTCAGCAGCTTTGTCGTCTCGGCGATGCCGAGCAGGACGTGCTCGGTGCTGACAAACCGGTCTTTGAGTTTGTCCGCCTGCGCGAACGCCGCATCAAGCGCCGTGCGCAGCGGCTTGCTGAGGTAAATCTGCGTCGAGTCGATGTCGTGTACCTGGTGGCGGCGGTTCAACTCTTCGTCGAGCGTGTGCAGAATCGCGTCGGGATTCGCGCCGAGTTTTTCCAGCAACGGCCGCACAAGCCCATCGGGTTGCTGAATCAGCGCCGACAACACGTGCTCGCAGTCCACTTCCTGGTGATTGAGCTTCTGCGCGATCTCCTGAGCGGATTGCAGCGCTTCCTGCGCTTTGATGGTGAGTTTATCAAAGCGGATCATCAGTCTTCACCTCGGCTTTGCTTGGAAGATTCTGAAGGCATCAGTGACTGTCAAGCTTCGCGCGCAGGTCGGCAATCTGCTGCTCAAGCTCGCGCAATTTGGTGGCGAGTCCGGGCAATCGATTCATCGCCGCGTTCGTCCGCTTGAACTGCGTGTGCGGCACGGCGGGCGCACCGAGCATGATCGCACCCGCTGGGACGTCTTTGGTCACGCCTGCTTGCGCCATGATAATCGCCTTGTCGCCAATCGTCAGATGTCCGGCCACGCCGACCTGGCCGGCCATGGTGACGTGGTGACCCGTAATGACGCTGCCCGCAATGCCCGTCAGCGCGCAGATGATATTGTGCTCTCCGATGACGCAGTTGTGTCCCACCTGCACGAGGTTGTCGATCTTCGTTCCGTTGCTGATGCGTGTCTTGCCAAAGCGCCCGCGGTCCACGGTGGAGTTCGCACCGACCTCCACATCATCGCCAATTTCAACAAAGCCGACCTGCGGAATCTTCCTGTGCTTCCCATCGACGACCTCGTAACCGAAACCGTCGGCACCCAAAACAACGCCGCTGTGAAGGGTGACGCGATTGCCGACGATCGTTCGCTCGCGAAGCGTCACGCGTGGATAGATCAGGCAATCTGCGCCGATGCGGGATCCATGGCCGATGTAGCTGCCCGCGCCGATGACGGTGTTGTCGCTAATAATGACTCCATCTTCGATCACGACGAACGGTTGGATGGACACGTGCTTGCCCAGTTCAGCAGTAAGCGCAATCTGAGAGGTTTCGTGGATTCCCGGTTTGAAACGAATCGGCGGAGGGATAACGCGCTCGACAACCTTGGAGAAGGCTGCCGTAGGATCATCCACTAGCAAAAGCGTGCGTGTTGAGTCAACGGCGGCGCTGCGTGCGACAATGATGACCGAGGCGCGCGTGGTTTGGACAGCGGAAAGGTATTTGGGGCTTCCAACAAAAGTGAGATCGCCCTCCTGCGCCTCACGGATGCCCGCCACGCCAGTGACCACCTCAGCGGGATTGCCCGAGAGCGTTCCGCCGACTATGTCAGCAATCTCACGCGCGGTAAGCTGCACACTTATTTCGTCTCGGACTTCTTCTGTTCAGGTTTTGGTGTTTCGGTGGTCTTGGGCTGGTTCTTGTTCAGTTTCTTGATGATATCGTCGGTGATATCCATGGAATCCTGGGAATAGACAACGGTGGGAATGCCGTTGAGTGTGTTGCCCGACTTGTCGAACACCAGCGTATAGCCGGCGTCCTTCGCCTCTTTGCTGACGACGTCTTTGATTTCACCGAGGATGGTTTGGCGCATGCGGTCCCTCTGTTGATCGAGAATCTGCTGATGGCTGTGCTGGTACTCCTCGAGATCGCGCTGCGCCTTCTGTGTTTCGGACAATTTTTCCTGCACGGCCTTCTTCTTTTGTTCGCGCACCTCAGGGGTGTATTCGGTTTTTTCCTGCTCCTCGCGCAGTTTGGTCAATTCATCAATTCCCTTACGGAGCTGCGTTCTCAACTCCTCCTGCTCCTTATTGTAGGACTCGATTGTCTCTTTCAGCTTCGCTGAGGCAATGGGAGTCTTGTAATACTCGATAAAAACCCTGTTGAGATCCACCAGGACAATTCGCCCCGAGGGAACTTGGGGAAAGGCAGTTGTGCTTAACGCCACGATGCCAGCCGTGACGAATGTGACGGTTATGTTTTTCATTCTCTTTCCGTACCTTTCTTTTGTACTTTTGGTTCCGGCCACCCACTATATCAGAATTGGTAGCCAACGCTAAACTGAATTTTTCCTGTTTTGCCTGTCTCCTTGTCGGTCTGGATCGGGTAGCCATAATCCAGCCGGATCGGACCGATTGGCAGGTTCAGCCGCACGCCGATGCCCGCGTCCGATTTCAAGTCACCCAGATCGAACGAATACGAGTCCTTCTCCACCTCGCCGATGTCGAAGAACACCGCGCCCCGAATGCGCTCGACGATTGGAATCGTGTATTCGACCGTCGCGTTGGCGTACGTATTGCCGCCCACAGACTCGCCACGGACGTCTTTCGGGCCGACATCGCGAAATCCAAATCCGCGCAATGTATTGGCGCCTCCCAGAAAATAGCGGTCGAAAATGGGCACGTCATCAACTTTGACCAGGTGCAGGAACGGGCTTGGGTCTTCGTCAACGATTGGCCCACTGCCTCTTGTTTGGCCGTACGCGTCCACGACGCCGACGGCGCCGAGCAACTCCAAGACATGACCGCCAAACAACGGGAAGAAAGATGTCGTTTTTGCATTGAGCTTGTAAACTGATATGTTGCCTCCCACCGGGCCGCCGATGAGTTCCGTGGACAACTCGGTGCGATTGCCCCGCGTGGTCAAAAACACGTTGTCGCGCGCGTCGTAAACCAGCGTTGCCAGCACCGAACTGCGCAGCTTTGTGCCGTCCTGCGATTGCAACTCTTGCGAGGCGCTCTTCAAAACCTTCTCTGTGATGTCCTGAATGCCATATTGGACTCCCACCCGCAGAAACTCGTTCAACGCCTTTTCGAATCGGAAATCCACCCCGGTGCAATCCTCGACAAACTCGGTGCTCAGATAGCTGCTCTCGTGATGAAACGCATCGAATCCAAACAACAACCTTTGATCCATGAACCACGGCTCGACAAACGATAAGACGTAGTCCTGCCGCTTGAACCCGACTTGCGCGCGGATGGTGAGACGCTGGCCGCCGCCCGTGAGGGTCGGCCAGTTGAACAGATCGAAATTGCCTTGTCCGAGTTCGACGAATCCGAGCAGGTTGTCAACGGAACTGAATCCCGCGCCGAAGGTCACCGTGCCGGTTTGTTTCTCTTCGACGTTGATCACGAGGTCCTTGCGGTTCGGCACTTGCGTAGGCTCCGGGATCGTATCAACCTTGGAGAAATAGTTGAGGTTGCGCAATCGTTCGGCGCTGCGATCGACGCGCACAGTGTTGTAGATATCGCCAGGCGCAACGGCCAACTCGCGTCGAATCACTTTGTCCTTGGTCTTGGTGTTGCCTCGGATTTCGATCTTGTCGATGTACGTCAACTGACCTTCTCTGATTGTGTACGTCAGATCGATTCGGCCCGTCTCGACATTTGGGTTGCGGGTTGTGCGGGCTGAAGTATCGAGATAGCCCCGCGCGCCATAGTAATCTTCAAAGGCCTTCATGTCTTTCGAAAGACCGTCGGGCGTGAACGTCTGACCCGTTTTCATCTTGAGTTGTTTCTCAAGTTCAGCGACAGGAAACAACGTGGTTCCCTCGATCCTGATGTCGCCGACTTTGTACTGGCGGCCCTCGAAAATACCGACATGCAGAACCATCCATTTCGGGCTGACGCGCTCAACGCGAGTATCGCGGACCTCCATGTCGATGTACCCATTGGAGCGGTAAAAGTCCTTCAGTTTGTCCAAGTCTTCCTTGAACACGTCCTCCTTGAGCACGCCCGTGCCCGCCAGCCATGAACCCCACCACCGCCTCTTCGTCTTGAATAATTTCAGCAGGCGCGGAGTCGGATACGCCTGGTTGCCCGTGATCTGAATCTGCTGGAGAAAAACGTGATTGCCTTCAATGATACTGAAGCGCAGCACGGCTTTGCCCGTGTCTTTGTCGATGCTGATTTCTGGCTCGACCTTGATGTCGGGGTAACCCGCCTTCTGGTACATCTCGATGATTTTCTGCGCGTCAGCGTGCGCCTTCCGCTCGTCGAGGATGTCGCCCACCTTCTGGCTGAGCTCCCGTTTCAGACGCTCGTCCTTGTAGCGCTTCGCACCCTCGAAAATGATTTCCTTGATTGTGGCTTTGCCCTGGACCTGATAGACAATCTTCACGCCGTCGTTCACGGGCTCTTCCAACACGCGGACATCAGAGAAATATCCGGCGCCGATCAGGTTGCGGACGTCTTGTTCGATCACGTCGTGGGAACGCGGCCTGCCGACTGCGGTCTGAATGTTGGCGGTGACGACCGATTTGTTGACGGTTTCAGGCCCGACGAAGCGGACTTCAATCTCGCGGACAATCGGCTGTTCTTCCTGCGCCCAAAGCTGCTGCTGACCGAAAAGTATTGTCAAAACAGCCAGTCCCCACCCCAGCCGCCTCATTCCTCACTCCCCTCGAAGTCAGGAACGTCTTCATCATCCACCTTCGCCGAATCTTCAAATCGCGTAAACTCGCTCAGGAATGTGAATTTCACCTCGCCCGTCGGACCGTTGCGTTGCTTGGCAATGATCAGCGTTGCCTTGCCTTGCTCGTCTTTTTTATCACCCTCGTCTTCCGCATACACTTCCGGGCGGACCAACAGTCCCACCAAATCAGCGTCCTGCTCGATTGCGCCCGACTCGCGCAAGTCAGCCAGCTTCGGGCGACCTCCTTCGCGCTGCTCAGGCTGGCGGTTAAGTTGGCTCAGCACGATGATTGGAATCTGCAGTTCCTTGGCGAGTGCTTTTACGCCCGCGGAAATGTCCGAAATCTCCACCTGGCGGCTCAGATCGGCTCGACGAGATGGAGCACGCACTAGTTGCAGGTAATCGATCACCAGCAGGCGGATGTCGAACTGCGATTTCATCCGACGCGCCCGCGCGCGAACCTGGTTAATGGTTAGCCCAGCCGAGTCATCGATGTAGAGCGGGGACTTCATCAATTGGCTGGCTGCCGATGTCAACGGGTGAAAATCCTTTTCACCCAGAAAACCGTCGCGCACGGCGTGCAAGTTGACCTTCGCCCTCGAGCACAACATGCGTTTGACCAATTCCTCAGACGACATTTCCAAACTGAAAATGCCGACCGGAATGTTCTGATCGATCGAGACATTTTCGGCGATGTTTATCGCCAGCGCCGTCTTGCCCATCGACGGACGACCGGCGATGACAACCACATTACCGGGATGCAGGCCAGACGTGAGTTTGTCCAGATCACGGAATCCCGTGGGGATGCCCGTGACCGCGCCGCGCCGATCGTAGAGACGTTCGATGCTGGCCATGGCGTCTTTGATCAGGTCCTTGACGGCGCGCGCGCCTGTCGTGGCCTTTTCGGCGGTAATGTTGAAGATCTGTTGCTCGACCTCGTCCACCCAAGCCTTGACGTCGTCCTGCTGCTCGAATGACTTGGCGATGATGTCGTGCGCCGCACCGATCAATTTACGAAGCAGAAACTTTTCCCAGACGATGTCGATGTACTCCTCGACGTTGGCAGCGGTGGGAACACGAGTCACTAAATCGGCGAGGTAGACCGCACCACCGATCTCATCGAGTTGGTTCTTGTCCTGCAGTCGCTGGGTCAGCGTGACCAGATCGATCGCTTGCATCGCGTCTTGCAACGCGGCGATCTCGCGGAAAATGACCTGGTGAGCGGCATAGTAGAAATGCTCTTCGGTCAAACGCTCGCGAGCTTGCGATCCCGCTTCAGCGGGACTCAACAGCATCGCACCGAGAACCGCAATCTCTCCGTCCATGCTGTTGGGCAGGACGCGGTCAAATGTCAGCGCCGAAAGCCCCCTGCCGCCTCCCAGCGGGGCCGGCTTGGACACCACCGAAGGCCTATCCGATGCAAGAGGTTTGGTCGAAGCCATGAGCCGTCCCCACGCGGCTATTTCTTCTTCGTCGCTTTCTTCGGTTTCTCGGTGGTCGTTTCGGCGGCGGCTGCGGGGGCAGCGGCCGTGCCTTCGCCGGCGACCACCCAGATTTTCACTTTTGTGCTGACCTCGGGATGCAACTTGACGTCGATGTCGTACACGCCCGTGGCGCGAATCGGATGCTCGAGCACGATCTTCCTGCGATCGACTTCGATTCCCTCCTCCTTCAACGCGGCGGAAATGTCGGCCGCCGTGACCGAGCCATACAGCTTCTCGTCCGGGCCCGCTGCGGCAGTGATCGTGAACGACTGCTTGGTCAACTTTGCGACGATCTCTTGGGACTCCTTCAACTCCGTCGCTCGCTGTTCCTCGCGTTTCTTGCGCAGGGTTGCGATCCGTCGCAGATTGGCCGGTGTGGCCGGCATCGCCATCCCTTTCGGAATCAGAAAATTCCTAGCGTAGCCGTCAGCGACAATCACTGTATCGCCTTCAGCGCCGAGTTCTTCCACGCTCGTCGTCAAAATGATCTGAGTGCTCATGATGCTCCGTGCCTAGCGTACCAACAACATTGCGCGCGCCCGCTTGATCGCGGTCGCCAACTGTCGCTGATGTTTGGCGCAGTTGCCTGAGTACCGGCGCGGCAGAATCCGGCCGCGCTCGGTCATGAATTTCTTGAGCAAATCAGCCTGCTTGTAATCGATGGCGATCTGGTCCTTGCAAAGCTTGCAGTCACGTTTGACGATGTCGTCACGGTCGCGCCTCGGTCTTCGTGCTTCAATTTCTCTTGCCATAAGCCTCTGGTTGTTTCCTCTCCTTGAAAATCAGAATGGAATGTTGTCGTCCTGTGCTGGAGGCGGAGGTGTCTCTTCGCTCGCGCGCGCGGGCGCAGGCGGCCGGCCGCCTTGGGCCGCGCCACGTTGCGGTTTATCTTCGCCGGGGGGTTGGTCGCTGAATTCGGCACCAGCCTTCGGTGCGCCGAGGAACTGAAAGTGTTCACACACAACCTTCAATTTGCTCCGCTTCTGTCCCGTTTCCTTGTCGTCCCAAGAATCAAGTTTCAATCGTCCCTCGACGAAAAGCGGCCTGCCTTTGGACAGATATTGACCCATGGTCTCGGCTTGGCGTCCCCAGACCTCGACATCGACAAACGTGACTTCCTCTTTCTTTTCGCCGTTCTCGTTCGTCCACGTGCGGTTGACCGCCAGACCAATGTTGGCAATCGCCGTGCCCTTGGGCGTGTAACGCACCTCGGGGTCGCGCGTGAGATTTCCCATCAGCAAGACTTTGTTAAAGTTCGCCATGTCGGCCTACTCGCGCTCCGCGCCGGCTTCCGCCGTCGCTCTCGGCTCGCGCACCGGCATCTCGGGCATGGCCTCGGTGAACTGCCAGCGGAAGACGTCCGTCTCCAAATGGAACTTCGCATCGAGCTCGGTAATCGCCTTCGGCGGCGCCTGGAAAATGAAGTTCGCGTAGTACCCCGACGAGCGCGTCCGTGAATTGCGGGCAAACGGACGCGACCCCATCCGCTGCACCGTCTCGACCCGGCCTCCTGCATGCTCGATGGCTTTCTGGATTCGTTCGACAATCTCCTTCTCCAAATCCTCTCGGCCAGCAATGTCCAGAATGAACAGTCCTTCGTATTTCTTCAAGACGACTCTCCTTCACGCCCCGCTTCACGCGGGGTTCTTCGATTAAATTGATTCATCGCTGCCGTCAATCCTTCTTTCAAGCAGCATGCGATTGCCTCTGCTGCTCCTTCGATCGCATGCTCTGCCAGTTCGCGTTCCTGGACCGAAAACTTCCCGAGCACGTGATCCGTAATGTCCTCGCCGACCGCTCCCGTGCGACCGATGCCCACGCGCAACCGTGCGAACTCTTCACTACCGCCCAACGATTCGATGATCGAGCGCAGCCCGTTATGACCGCCACTGCCACCCGCGCCTCGCAGCCGAATCTGCCCCAATGGCAAATCCGCGTCGTCCACCACCACGAGCACTTCAGCAGGCACAATCTTCAGCCAATTCGCCAGTGCGCTCACCGAAGCGCCACTGCGATTCATGTATGTCTGCGGCTTGGCCAGCACAACCTTCCCGCCGTCCAGCGCAATCTCAGCCACCTGGGCTGAAAACCTCCACTTGCTTCGGAAAGAACAATCTCGCTTTCCCGCCAACCGATCCAGCACCGCGAAACCGACATTGTGCCGTGTTCCCGCGTACTCCTTGCCGGGATTGCCCAGCCCGACGACCAGCTTTGTCCGGGCCGACACCGTGGCGCGCTCCCGTTACTTCTTGCGCTCTGGCTTGGCCGGAGCCGCTTTGCCTGCCGCAGGTTTGGCTTCGGTCTTGGCCGCCGCGCCAGCCGCCGTCTTGCCTGCCGCACCGGCCACGGGCTTGCCGGCTGCTCCCGCTGCCGGCTTGGCTTCGCCTTTGCCCGCCTCGGGCTTGCCGGCTTCGGCCTTGCCCTTCGCCTCGCCCTCGGTGGCTTCGCCTTCCTCGCCCTCTTCCTTCTTTTCGCCGATGACTTCCGGCTCGGCCAACCCTTCCGTCGCCGCCACCGCCACTTCCTCTTCCGCAATTGGCGCGGCGACGATGAAGATCGACTGCCCCTTGTCGTCGAGCAACGTGACGCCCGCGGGCGGTGTGATGTCGCTCACATGAATGCCCTGGCCGATCTCCAGTTTCTCGACGTTGACCTCGATGACTTCGGGCAAATCTTTCGGCAAGCATTCAACGTGCAACTCGCGCATCACCCACTCAAGAACGCCGCCGCCCGTCTTCACGCCAGCCGGCTCGCCGACAGGCCGCACCGGCACAGCCGTGCGCAGTTTCTCCGTCGCCGAGACTTCGTGAAAATCAACGTGCAGGACGACATCCTCGAATGGATGATGCTGGACTTCCTGAATCAGTGCAAGACGATTGTTCGTCTGGCCGTTTTCTTCCACCAGCAAGTCCACCAGCACGTTCTCGCCTGTGGCCTGATGCAGCACCTTGTCCAGTTCATCAAATTCAATCGCGATGTTCAACGGCTTCGTACGCGCGCCGTAAACCACCGCTGGAACAACGCCGGCAGCACGGAGCCGTTTGACGGGCCCTTTGCCTGTCTCGACGCGCGACTTTGCTTTTAGTTGCACTTGTTTAGCCATACGAATGTTCTCCTGAAAAAACGTCCCTAACCCGGATTATTCACGATGCGCTCAAATAGGCAATACCCCGCAAACAGCCCAATCCTCACCATGACCCTCTCCCCTGGAAAGGGAGAAGGGGAGTCTCCTCTCCCCGCTGGCGGGCAGAGGATCGAGGTGATGGGTTTTCGGAATGCAGCAAGGTTCATAAATAAATCAGCCTAACTCTCAGCGCGCGCCCCGTTGATCTCAAACAACGAGGACACCGACTCCGAGTTGTGGATCCGCTGGATCGCCTCGCCCAACAGCGGCGCGACCGTTAACTCCGTCAGCTTGAATCCGCTGACCTTCGAATGCGGCACCGTGTCAGTCGTGACCAACTCCTCAAGCTGCGATTTCTTCAGCCGATCCAGCGCCGCCGGGTTCAACACGGCATGACTCACTGCCCCAAAAACTCTCTTCGCGCCCTTCTGCTTGAGCACTTCGGCAGCACGTACCAGCGTGCCCGCCGTCTCAGTCAAATCGTCCACCAACAGCACATCGTGACCTTTGACTTCGCCCACCACGTTGAGCACTTCCACTTCCGAAGCCGACTTGCGTTTCTTCGCCACGATCGCCAGCGGCGCGTGAAACATGTTGGCATAGGCGCTGACCATCTTCACGCCGCCGATGTCGGGCGAAACCACGACCATATTCACCATGCTCATTTGTTTGAAATACTTGTAGATCACCGGCGCCGCAAACAGATGATCGCCGGGTATGTCAAAGAAGCCCATGATCTGCTGCGCGTGCAGGTCCATCGTCAGGATGCGATTCGCTCCCGCAGCCACAATCAAATTCGCCACCAGCTTCGCCGTGATCGGCACCCGGGGCTGGTCCTTGCGGTCTTGACGCGCATATCCAAAGAACGGGATGACCGCCGTGATGCGTGAGGCGCTCGCCCGCCGCATCGCGTCGATCATGATCAACAACTCCATCAAATTCTGGTTCGCGGGCGGATTGGTCGGCTGCACGATGAACACGTCGCGACCGCGGATGTTTTCGTTAATCTTCACGAACGTCTCCTGGTCGGGAAACGACGTGACGGTCGCATCGCCCAATCTCACCCTGACATAGTCAGCAATACGCTGCGCCAGAGGCCGGTTTGCGTTGCCAGAAAAAATCTTCAAATTGGCTGACGGCTCCACGTTGACTACATTGTTCGGCCAGGGTCATCCCGACCCCGCCGCCTTCTCGCCCCAAAACTCAAGGCCACACTCCAACTGCTGTGGCCTTGAAGCGAGCCATCTTTCTACCGCACGCCCCGCCGTTTTTCAACCCGAATCTTTTCGCCATCCGCTGCCTGAAAACGTTGGCGAAGATAGTAGGGCAACCGTCCCGGTTGCCACCGCCAGTGCTGTCAAGCGCCGCGCTTGCGTCGAGCAGGGCGGACAGTTACACTCCCGACCTGTGGCAAAGAAAAGCCCACATCACCATCCTGAGCTAGGTCTTCCCGAGGTACGGAAGCTCTGGCAGACCGAAGGACTTTTCTCCGACCATTATCTCAAGGCGCGCATCCAGAAAAACAGTTGGTGGCCGACCGAGGAGCAGGCAGGCCCGATCTGGCAATTCTGCAAGGAGCTCTACGACAAGCGTTATCTGGCCTGCGCCAAGAACAACGAGGAGTTCACCCGGCAGGAATTGATCGAGAAGATTTTGGACAAACTCGGTTTCCTGAAATGACTGAGACCTCTCAGTGGTGGCGAAGCGTCTTCATCTGTCTGTGTCTGGCGGTGGTCACCGCCGCTGTTTACTGGCCGGTCCGCCACTTTGAGTTTACAAACTACGACGATGACGTCTATGTCACCGAGAATCCTCACGTGCAGGGTGGAGTGACGCTGCGGGGGGTTGTCTGGGCGTTTACCACCCCTCACTTCAACATGTGGATGCCCTTGACGTGGCTGTCCTGCATGCTCGACTGCCAGTTGTTTGGGTTAAACGCGGGCGCGCATCATCTGGTCAACGTGCTGTTCCACATTGCCAACACCCTCCTGCTTTTCACCGTTCTCAACCGGATGACAGCCGCCCAATGGCGGAGTGCGTTTGTGGCGGCACTGTTCGCGCTGCACCCGCTCCACGTGGAATCGGTGGCCTGGGTGGCGGAACGCAAGGACGTCCTGAGCACGTTTTTCTGGATGCTCACGATGTTGGCGTATGTCCACTATGTCGAGCAACCAAATGGTGGCCGATACTTGTTGGCCTTGGGACTGTGCGCCTTGGGGCTGATGGCCAAACCGATGCTGGTGACGCTGCCGTTTGTGCTGCTGCTGCTGGACTACTGGCCATTGGGACGCACGCGATGGGCGCAATCAGCCATCGGGGTAAGGAAAGAACGATCTCTGGGTTATCTGCTCCGGGAAAAACTTCCGTTCATCGCACTGATGATACCCGCGAGTATTGTAACCTATTGGGCCGAGCAGCGTGGCGGTTTGATCGTCTTGTTGGATAGTCTCCCAGTCGGCATGCGTGTTGTCAACGCCGTGGTCTCCTACGTGCGTTACTTGGGAAAGGCGTTCTGGCCGGTCGGTCTGGCTGCTTTTTACCCATACCGGACGTGGTCGCTGGTGGTGATGTGTGGGGCGGGGGCGGTTTTGGCCGGCGTGTCCGGCGCCGTGATCTGGAGGGCGAGACGTCAGCCGTATTTGTTCACGGGTTGGTTGTGGTACTTGGGAACGCTGGTGCCGGTGATTGGGCTGGTGCAGGCCGGGACCCAGTCCATGGCTGATCGCTATACGTACATTCCGTTGGTGGGATTGTTCATTATGGTGGCTTGGTGTCTGCCGCACAGTCTGGTGGAACAGCGCAAGCCAAGGATGGTCGCAGTTGCAACTGCCGCGGCGTTACTTGTCAGTTGTGCGGTATTGACCGGGTTTCAGGTTCGTCACTGGAAAAACAATGAGACGTTGTTCCGTCATGTTTTGAACGTAACGAAAGACAACCATCTAGCACACGAAAACCTGGGAAGGGCCTTGCTTGATCAGGGCAAGTTCGCGGAGGCGACCGCCGAGTTTGCTGCGTTGTTGCGGATCAAGCCTGACTCTGCACCAGCGCACAACAACCTGGCGAATGCTCTAGCCGCTCAGGGCAAGGCCGCGGAGGCGATCGCCGAGTATCAAGCAGCGTTGCGAATCAAACCCGACTTTGCCGAGGCCCACAACAACTTGGCCGGTACTATCGCCGGTCAAGGCAAGCTCGCAGAGGCGACCGCAGAGTATCAAGCGGCGCTACGGATCAAACCCGATCTTGCGGAGGCCCACAACAACCTGGCCAATACTCTGATCCGCCAAGGAAGGTTGGCAGAGGCGGTTGCCGAGTGTCAAGCGGCGCTGCGGATCAAACCCGATCTTGCGGAGGCCCATTACAACTTGGGCAATGCCCTTGCCAGTGAGGGCAAGGTCGCGGAGGCGATCGCCGAGTACAGGGCGTCGTTACGGATCAAACCCGACAATGTGGGGGCCCACAACAACTTGGGAGCTGCCCTGGCCAGTCAGGACAAGGTTGCGGAGGCCATGGGCGAGTACGCGGCGGCGTTGCGGATCAAACCGGATTATGCCGACGCGCACTACAACTTGGGAGTTGCCCTGGCCAATCAGGGCAGGATTGCTGAGGCCACGACCGAGTATCGGGAGACGTTGCGGCTGAGACCGGATTGGCCGCCCGATTTGGGCGGGTTGGCTTGGATCCTGGCCACCAGCAGTAACGAGAGCGTTCGCAACGGTGGGGAAGC
>Ga0187889_10000683_pt1 | contig 39572 bp, 36 predicted proteins | sample June2016WEW_7_10_2_FD_132992 | JGI IMG/M metagenome (GOLD analysis project Ga0187889, IMG submission 132992) | Peatland microbial communities from SPRUCE experiment site at the Marcell Experimental Forest, Minnesota, USA - June2016WEW_7_100 | ecosystem: Environmental > Terrestrial > Soil >... | reverse complement strand
GGTCGAGATAGAGGAGTGCCAGCCAGCTCCCGCCGGCGACCTTGAAGTAGTCACGGGCGATCGGTCGGCTCCACCAGCTCTCCTCGACGCGCCATCGGTTGCAGACTTCGATTCGCTCGCGCCGGCCGTTCCAGCGGAAGGCGATCGGCTCCCCGTCGGAACCGAGCTCGACGTCGATCGAGGGATGCTCACGTAGAAGCCTCGTCATGGCGCCGACCCTCGACGCACCACTGACGTGGCCCGGCCGCCGGGCCGAGCACGGTGTGGGGCCGAGGCACGATCCGAGGCCGCGACTCGGCCGGTTGCCGAGGCACTGGCGACGGAGCTCACCCCTCGTCGCCACGTCCAGCGGGCCTCGGCCAGGGTCGCCTCCGAATCCTCGAGCTCCATCCAGCCGACCCGTCCCTCGCCGAAGCGAAGTTCGAGCCTGACCAGCTGCCAGCCAAGCCGGCCAGTTCGACCCGTCTGTGGCGTGAAAAGCGATAGCTGGCAGCCCGCGGCCGGCGCTTCGTCGCCGAGAACCAGCTCCACTCGTGCCACCGGCGCTCGAGGCGGATCCGTTTCGAGGCGGGCGATCAGCAGGCGCTCGATGGCCAGCCCCTCTGATGTGGGCTCGGGCAGGGGCTGGTCTATCGTCATCGAGGGGGGCACGTCACCGACGGAGAACGAGTGATCCAGCTCGAGGGTCAGCCGGGCCCGGGCCGTCGCCACGCCACGGCCCTCAAGCTGATCGCCGAAAGCCGCGGCCAGCCGGTGCAGGACGAAGCGCAGACCCTCGATGTCCGACACGGGCGGATCTATCGGCAAGGCCATGGTCAATCGCTCCGGGGCCTGGCGCGGCCGAAACGGGTCCGTCTCCTCGCCGCGGGCTCGGGCATGCAGCCACTCCCCTTCCGGCCCGAACCGGGCCACGACCGCCGAACGCGGCAACTCCGCGACCTGGCCGATGACGCGCAACCCAAACCGGTCGAGGCGGGCGCGCACCTCCGGATCTCGACTCAGCATCGCCGCGGGGAGCGGCGCCAGAAAACCAGCGTCGGTGCCGGGCTCGACGACATGGAGCGCGACCGCGCCACTTGCCGCGCCACTGGCCGATGTGGCCGCCATCGCGGCCGCTTCCCCCGCCAGCGCGGCCGCTACCGCAGCCGCGAACCGCGTTCCGCCGATCCCCGCCAGCGGCGGCCCGGGCAGAATCCCTGCCAGAGCCTCGCCGACCTGGCTGACGATCAGCGGTTCCGGCCCCCACAGCCGCTCAAGGCCGTCGAGCTGGACCTCGACCCGCCCGAAGCCCGGCCTCGTTGCATCGGTCTCGGCCGCCAAGCCTGGGCTGAAGCCGGCCAATCGATTGAGCGCCGCCTCCATGGCTGCGGCATCGGCCGCCGGGTCAGGGTCCAGGAACAGGGCCTCCGGGGCGAGCCTATGGGCCGCCCCGAGCGGCATCCCGGTCCGGACGCCCAGCTCGAGCGCCCACCGGCTCGCGTCCAAAACGTAACCGTCCGTCCACGGCCTGCCGCCCAGAACGATCGGCGCTGCCTCGAATGGCTCGGAGGCCCTGCTGCGGGCCAGGCGCAGGAGAAGGTGGGACCAGTGAAGATGGAGAAGTCGCATCGTCGGGGACCGGTAAGGTCGGGAAAGGGGGAATCGGTGACGGCCGAGCCGCCAAAGTCGGAGCGCTCGGCCGGGATCTGCCAGGTGGAGCGACTCCGGCCAGCGGGCTTCCCCCCGCTCGGACGACCCCGGCCAGCGGAAGGACTCCCGATCCACCGGCGATGCCCAACCGGCCCATCGACCCCGACGCGTTCTCCAGTAGCTCGCCCCTCGCCAGGCAGACATCGCGCAGTCCACCTTCCGCGTACAGGATTCGCAACTCCGCCGCCCGGCCAGGCGGCCCGAACCGATCCCTCGCCACGCGAACCTCGGTCCGCTGCCCCACCACGTCTCGCCCCAGCCGAATCCACGCCCGCCGGCTCAGCTCCAGCCTCAGCGCGGCAACCTGGGTAAGAGCACCTGCCAGGATGGAAGGCAGGCGCGGCGGCTCGAGAACGAGCATCTGGACGCCGGCGCGGCGAGCCAGCGCAGCCAGTCGGTTGAATCGCTCCGCCAGTTTTGAGGCCGGAGTGTCGGCTCCATCCGGCGACCAGGATTGCAGGTCCAGAAGCAGCAGGTCGACGGTTCGATCCTGAAGGAGCATCGCCGCCATCGCCAGTGCTTCATCTAACGAGCCTGGCGTCAGGACGACCAGCCAGTCGAGCTGGACGCCTCGAGCCACAGCCTCGACCGGATCCAGGCTTCTGGTCAGATCCAGATACGCAACTATCCCGCCGGCAGCCTGGGCCTGGGCCACGGCCTGTAGGGCGAGCGTCGTCTTGCCGCAGGTCCCATCGCCATGGAGCGCGGTCGTCGCAGAACGCGGCAGCCCGCCCAACCCGAGGATTGCATCCAGGGCGCGAAAGCCGGTAAGTATCGCCCGATCCGGCGAGGCCGGCAGATTACCGGGTGCGCCCGGCGGGCCCTCCGGATCGATGGCCGGACTCGGCCGCGGCCCCACCGCCAATGCCCCCACGACCTCCCCATCCCAGCGTGGAGCTGCCCCACCCCAGCGTTCCCGAAGGGATGACAGCGCGGCCTGGACGTTGAGGGGAGGGATCGTCATGGGACAGCAATAATAGAACATCCGTTCTATCAGTCAAGGCCCGGACTACACCGGTGGCCCGTGCATACCGACCGCGACGAAGCCGGGCCACTCGGATCGCCGGGCCACGGACTACAACCCGGCGCCGTCGGCCCGGCCACCGCCCGCCACGCCAGCTACGACCCGACCCGGCACCGACGCCAGAGCCACGCCGCCCGAGCCACGATCCTGCATCTGCTCACCCGGGTGGCGCCGGACAAGCTTGTCAGCCTGGAAATGCCTCCAACAGGGGCTCCGGCGACGACCGATCGGGCATCGCCACGCTTGGGCGACCAACTCAGACTGGCGGTTCGGGCGGGCCGCACCGACTTTGCGACGACATCCAGGACTCGTGCTACCCCGATTGAATATGTCCAAAATGCGGGGCCGGAGACGGACAAGAACCCGCGACCGGGTAGGTTTCGGCCCACGCTTCAGAACCTACGTCGTTGGGTTCTCCAGCCCCGGGGCTGTGCTAGACTCCTCGCTCGCGTGGGGATGTAGCTCAGCTGGGAGAGCACCGCGTTCGCATCGCGGGGGTCAGGGGTTCGAGTCCCCTCATCTCCACCAATCCTCAGACTAAGACCATCCAGACGGTCCGCCTCCGAGTTGCCACCAGCGACGATCAGGTCGGGATGGAGATCACGTTCGTCGGAGGAGTCACCTTGTTCGAGGCGTCGTTGACGTTGGTGACGTCGAAGGTGTAGTAGAAGGCTCCCGACTGGCCACCGGCCGCAGCAGCGAAGCCATACACGCCGCTGACCGGGTAGTTGCCGTCCTTGGCGACCCACAGATCGGCCTGGAACTTCGCCGACACTCCAGGGGCAGCGTACAGGGCGCCGAGCGAGGAGTTGCCGGTGTAGTGGATGCAATCAATGCCGTTCTTGGTCTCTTCGCCCACGGCCGTGAAGTCGGCCGAGTTGGCATCGAACCAGGTCGCATAGTCGTTGCTGGGCAGAAGGTCGGTCACGCTGAATGTGGTCGGATCGGTAGTGGTCCAGGAGTTGCCGTCCGAGGAAAGCCAGGCCTGGTTGCCGATGACGATGAACTGCATGCCAAGGTCGTTGATCTGCGCGGCCGGGGAGGGCTTGTTGATGATCGTTCCGGAAACGGTCAGGGCCCCGCTGTCGCCGGGCGACGCGCCCGTGCCCGCCGACGAGCCGGAGAGGGTCCAGGTGAACTTGTAGCTGTCCAGGCTGGCGAGGTTGGACGACAGGCCGGACGTGAGCGAGGCGCCGCCACTTGCGCCGGCGGCGCTGGTGCCGCCGGGCAGAGCCGGCGGCACGGAGCCCGAGGATGAGCTGCACGCGGCAGCCACGAGCCCAATTGCCAGCCCGACGGCGACCGCACTCCTGATCGATCTGCTAGACGTAACCATCGACGATCCTCCGCTCCGTTCTGAACTGCCAGAGCGTGACGCCATCCGGCCGAACCCCGTCCGACTCAGCGCGGGTGGCCAAGCCCAGTCGGCCTTTCGGCGAGACTGTCTCGCCAGACAACATCAGCAGGATTCTCGGCCTGCGGTCCCGGTGGCCTGGGACCAGTGACGCCGCTTGGTGGCGGCAACAAAATCCGCAGAAGGGGCCTACTCGCCGGTCACGTTGGTCGGGGCCGTGACCTTGTTTGCGGCGTCGTTGACGTTGGTGATGTCGAACTGGACTTCATAAACGACGCTGTTGTCGCTGGCGTTCGCCACGATGGCCATGCTGACGGGATAGCCGCCGTCCGCCGCGATCCATACGTCGGCCGCCCACGTCGTAGCTGCAACACCGGTGATCGATCCGAGCTCAGCGAGGGCCGAGCTGGAGGCCTGATAGTGATCGGCGGAAACGCCGTTCTTGATCTCCGTCCCGACCAGATCGAAGCCGCTGATGAGCGACGGAGCGATTGCGCCCGAGAACATCTGGGCCGGCGAGAACGAGTCGGCAAGGCTGGTTGAGGACTGGATCTTGAGGAAGCCACCACCACCGCCCGTGTCGAAGTAGTCGTAGCCGCCGGTCTCAATCAAGTGGAAGCCTTCGACATTTATGTCTGCGCCCTTGTCGGGCTTGAGCTCGATGGTCCCGTTTAGAGTCACGGGCCCGTTGCCCTCGATGGACGACCCGGGGAGCATCGCCAAGTTCGAAACGACCGTGCTGCCCGCAAGGGTCATGCTGAACTTGTAGCTATTGACGCCGGCGAGGGCATTCGCCGCTCCACCAAGGCCTGCGCCGCCCGCGTTGCTGCCATTCGAGGTGGCAACCGGGCTACCGCCGTTCTCGGTGGCGACGGGGCTGAGCTGCGGGCTGCTGGAGCCGCCCGGCGCTGCCGTGGAGGAGCTGCCCGAGCAGGCGGACAGTGCCATCGCCATGACCACCAGCAGAACGAACGGGCCGCGGCTGCGCGCCTGGACGAACCGGAACATTCAGACCTCCCCTGTTCCTGCAAGTCGGCTGCGGTGGCGGATTCGGCGCGGTCGACCAGAGACCGATGAGCGCCCCAATCGTGAACAAGTTATCACGACCATCCAGGGTGCCCGACCACGCGGACGACGCGCAGGCGCGGCCGGGCGCGCCTGCTGACGGCGCCGCCAGGGCTCAGATAGCGCCCGCCCGGTGCAAGGTGTCGCGCGCGGCGAACCCACCCGACGAGACGGGTCCGTCGCGCTTGACGGGTTCGTCAGCCTACCTTCATCATCGTGACATGGATTCGTTTGGCTTCGCCTGCTTCTGTCCCCAGCGGCCCCGCCGTAGGAGGTAGCCGGCTGCATCGCGCTCCCAACCGGGAGCCCGCCGAGTCGCTCCAGGGGCCGCGGTCCTCGCAGGGAACCGCGGCTTTCTTGTTTCCTCCCACCGGACGCGCCGCGTCACCAAACGAAGCGCGCTTCCGAGCGCGCCCGCGCTCGCCTATTCCGGGAGCAGTCCGGGCTTCCCGGTCGCTCCTTCCGCACAAGTTCCGAGGCAGTCATGGCTCTCCCGATCCGATCTATCAACCCGAAGAAGGCCGGCCACGGCCGGAGCGATCCGCTCGACGGCCTGGCTTCGCGCCTTCATGGCGTTCTGGCCGAGGAGGACGGCCAGCGGCTGGCCAAAGCGCGCCTGGCCATCTGGATCCGCACCCTTCTCGACATTCTCTTCCCACAGGCAGCCGAGCAGACATTCGCCACCGTTGGCGAGGTGCGTGACGCGCTCGACGCGTCGGCGGCCGAGCTGCGGTCGCTGCTGCGCCCTCTCGAGGGCCAGATCGAGGATCCGGCCGAGATCGCCGCTGCATTCTTCCAGTCGCTACCGGAGATACACCGCCAGCTGATGATCGACGCGACCGCCATCGAGCGTGGCGACCCAGCGGCCGAGAGCGTCGACGAGGTCATCCTGGCTTATCCGGGTTTCCTGGCAATCGCCGTATATCGCATGGCCCACCGCTTCAGCGAGCTGGGCGTGCCGATCCTGCCCCGCGTCCTGACCGAATGGGCACACGAGCGGACCGGTATCGACATCCACCCGGGGGCGACTCTGGGCCATCCGGTCGTCATCGACCACGGCACCGGCATCGTCGTCGGCGAAACCGCGGTGATCGGCAACAACGTGAAGCTCTACCAGGGCGTGACCCTGGGGGCGCTCTCTGTTACTAAGTCCCTCGCCTCGACCAAGCGCCATCCGACGATCGAGAACGACGTCGTCATCTATGCCAACGCCACCATCCTCGGCGGCGAGACCGTCATTGGTCGGGGCAGCGTGATTGGCGGCAACGTCTGGATCACCGCCAGCATCCCACCCGATTCCATCGTCTACCAGCGCAGCGAGGTTCACGTCCGGCAGGGCCGGGCCGACTTCGAGGCGCCCGACTTCGTCATCTAGCTCTCGTATCCAACGAGCGCCGGGAGACCTTTGACCCGCGCGCATCCGAATTCGGAGGAGATTTCCGTGGCAAAGGCCAACAACGTTCTCGAGACCATCGGCAACACGCCCGAACTCCGCATCAACAAGCTCTTCGACCCACGGGTCGAGGTTTGGGTCAAGCTCGAGCGGCAGAATCCCGGTGGCTCGATCAAGGACCGCATCGCCCTGTCGATGATCGAAGACGCCGAGAAGCGCGGCGTTCTAAAGCCGGGCAGCGTGATCGTCGAGCCGACGTCGGGCAACACCGGCGTTGGCCTGGCCCTCGTGGCGGCCGTTAAAGGCTACAAGCTCATCCTGGTCATGCCCGAATCGTTCTCCGTCGAACGGCGCAAGCTGATGGCCGCATTCGGCGCCGCCTTCGAACTCACCCCGCGCGAGCTCGGCATGAAGGGAGCCATCGCCAAGGCCCGCGAGATCGTGGCCTCGACGCCCAACGCGTGGCTGCCGATGCAGTTCGACAACCCCGCCAACGTGGAGGTCCACAAGCGGACGACGGCCGAAGAGATCGCCCGCGACTTCCCGGACGGCCTCGACTACATCTTTGCCGGTGTCGGAACGGGCGGCCACGTAACGGCCGTGGGCGAGGTCCTGCGGCCGCGCTGGCCGAAGCTCCAGGTCTTCGCGGTCGAGCCCGAGCTATCGCCGGTGCTCAGCGGCGGCAACCCCGGCCCTCACCCGATCCAGGGCATCGGCGCCGGCTTCGTCCCGGGCAACTTCCACGCCGATGCCGTGAACGGCGTCATCCAGGTTTCGGCACTGGACGCCTTCAAGTTCGCCCAGCGAGCCGCTCGCGAGGAGGGGCTCCTGGTCGGAGTCTCGTCCGGAGCCGTTCTGGCGGCCGTGGCCAAAAAACTGCCAGAGATGGCGAACGGCGCCCGCATCCTGGCCTTCACTTACGACACCGGCGAGCGGTATCTCTCCGTGCCGGGCCTCTTCGACATCGAGCCGGAGGCCGTGACTGTCCCCTGACCCGCTCCTTGCGACGCCTCGACTGCCATCAGCACGGCGCTCAAGGTTTAGTGGCCCACTCAAGGCCCTCGTACCCGCGAAATCTGCCCCCGAAGCACTGTTCTGCGGCCTTCTCCCAGACCGATTCTTATGGTTGAGGCCGGCGTTCAGGCCGGTCGGCTATAGAGTCCCGCAGGTAGTCGCCATGCGCGAGACGTTCGGCCGCCACTTCGATCTGGTGGTCGTCATATGGGTTCTGGCGCTCGCGGTCGGCTGGTCTATGGCCACCTTGTCGAAGGCAACTCTGTCAGCCGATCAGTGGTCCGCGCCACCGAGCGGCCCGGCCTGGGTCATCCCGAGCGGTAATCCTTCCCAGTAACTTCTTGGTGGGCGCCACCGAGGTTGGCGTTGTCGCGGGCCTGAGTGGCGGGTTTGGTTTACCGACCGACGACGGGACAGTCGGAAGGTCGGCACCCGTCCGACGGGGACTAGACTGCAGGCACGGCCTGTTCGCGAACACCGTTGAGGATCATGTGCGCCGCGTTCTGATAGCTGATCCGGCCCGTGTTTACGACCAGGTCGTACTCGTCCGGATCGCACCAGTCGTGTCCATAAAGCTGCTTTATGTACGCGGCCCGGTTCGAGTCCGTCTCGTGCATCGCCCGCCTGGCGTCGTGCTCGTTGACGCCGAGCCGATCGATGAGCGTCTTGATGCGAACCTCCTCGGGTGCCCGCAGGAAGACCCGAAAGACGCCCGGCTGATCCGACAGCAAGAAGCCGGCGCCACGGCCAACGATGACCACGTTACCTCGGGCGGCCACTTCTTTGATGACCTGCTCGGTCAGCTCGATGATCTCCTTGCGGGGATCGTAGAACGGGTCCGGGTATGGCGGCGCCCATCCTGCCCCCAAGCCCGGTTCGAGCGTTGAGAAGGACCTGACAAGGCGCTCCAGCAGGGTTCGCGGTCGCTCGTCTTCAGCTTCGACTTCGCTCGGTTGCATCGAGAGCCGTCTGGCGACTTCCTCGATCAGCTTCTTGTCGACCACCTCGGCACCGAGCTCGGCAGCGACGATACCAGCCACACTCGAGCCACCGGCGCCGAACTGGCGGGAGATGGTGACGATGGGCATCTCGGGCTCCTTCGGCCGCTCGCGTCGATCGCCCGGCGGCCGTTCGGCAGCGACTCGATCGGCGTAACCACACTCTATGCCACTCTTCCGGCCCCGCAAAGGGCCGTCCGAACCGAGATGAGCGCAGCCCGCGCCGGCCACCGGCGGCTGGACGATGTAGTGGCTCTCGGGCGCGAAGGGCGGCTATTCGCCGGGCTCGAGTGCACCGTGCAGCTCCAGGGCGTGGTCGCGCAGCCAGCGCCGCCAGAGCCGGTGATCGGGCCGACGAGTGGCCACGATCTCCCAGAAGCCCGGGCCGTGGCCGAAGACGCGAAGATGGGCCAGCTCGTGGACGACCACGGTCTCGAGAGCCTCGGGCGGCGCCAGGACGAGACGCCACGAGAAGGAGAGGCGCCGGGCTCTGGAGCAGCTGCCCCAGCGAGTCCGGGCATCCCGAATCGTGACCGCAGCCGGGGCTACGGCCAACGCCGTCGCGTGGCGTTCGATCTCGCGATTGATCGCGATGCGGGCTCTCTCGCGCAGCCAGGCCTCGAGGATCGTGGTGAGGCCCCGTCGCTCCGCCTTGCTCAAACGCACGACCAGCTCGTCGCCGGTATCGCCACCTTCACGGCTCACGGTCGTGCGGCGCCGCTCGGGACCGGCCACCACCCGCAGACGGTGGGTTTCGCCGCGAAACTGGAAGAGGCCGCCGTCACGGAGGGGACCCAGCGCCGCCAGCTCCTCGCGCTGGCGCGCCTGCCGCTCGAGTTGCCTGCGGAGCCACGGTTCGCGGTCCGCCACGAACGACTCAGCCAGCCGCTCGGCCTCACCTCGGCTTCGGGCCGCCCTGGCGGGCACGGTCACGACGGCCGCGTATCGAGGGTCGATCGTCAGTCGGAGGTGCCGCGCCCGCGTCGATCGCCGAAGCGTGCATTCGAAGCGACCATCCGCAAGCCGTAGAGAAGAGCGCCATTCCGTCGTCGCAGCCATCGAGGGAAGCGTAACGCGGGGCGGGGTCACAGGTTGCTCCGACGATCAGGCTCGAGCCCCTGCGCGACCCCGAGGCGCGGCCGTCGGAAACGTTCGCCTGCAGGCATGCGGCCGTCGGAACCGAGGGCTCTTCGGGTCGGTCGGCGCCCGCCACCCGTGCGTCGCACGCGCCTGTCGCGCAAGCGCCTGTCGCGCACCAACACCCGGTTGCTGTAACATTCGCGGTCGCGTGGGGCTATAGCTCAGCTGGGAGAGCGCCTGCATGGCATGCAGGAGGTCCAGGGTTCGAGTCCCTGTAGCTCCACCAATTCCCCACCGACACCGCGCCTTCGGCTGCGCCTGAACCGGCGCGCCACCACCTCACCATGCGGCCGGGCCGCACCGGCCGCCAGGTGGCCACCCCTGCTGGTTGACGAGACAAGCGCAGATAAAGGGGCGGCCTCAGGCTCCGGGCGTGGACGACCTCCGACTCGGTGCCGCAATCTGGGCAGTTCGACATCGACGCGCCCAAGGAGGGGGTTCGGACGGCCGCCGGGGGCCGGGAGCGGGCCGGCATCCTGTAACGATGCAACGGGGTCAGCAAGTGGGAGGAAGGGAGCTGCAGGGGCGCGGCAGGTTGCTGCAGGGCGCGGGAGGATCCGCGCCGGTTGCGCGGCGGGACCGGTGCCGGGGGCGGCACGGGAACGTCGGCCTGACCGCAGCCGGTTCGCGGTCGCCGCCCCCCGCCGACGCTCGGCTAAACTGAGGCTGTTCGAGCGCGCCCGATCGGGAGGAGCGGCGCGCCGTAACGCCAGCGCACAGAGCAAGAGGTCAACCCGTGTCGGCAGCAGAGCGCACCCGCACCGATCGCTACGATCCCGCGGTCACGGAGCCGCGCTGGCAGGAGCGTTGGGCGGAGCTCGGTCTGTACGACACTGACCTAGGCGACGACAGCCGGCCCAAGTACTACCTGCTGACCATGTATCCCTATACCTCGGGGAACCTGCACATCGGTCACTGGTACGCGAAGACGCCCACCGACGCGCTGGCACGGTTCCATCGAATGCACGGCGAGAACGTCTTCCTCCCGATCGGCTTCGACGCGTTCGGTCTGCCAGCGGAGAACGCCGCGATCAAGAACAAGATCCACCCCCGCGAGTGGACCCTGGCGAACATCGACATCATGCGGCGGCAGCTGCGGACGATGGGCGCGACGTTCGACTGGAAGAGCGAGGTCGTCACCTGCGACCCCGGCTACTACCGCTGGAACCAGTGGATCTTCTTGAAGTTCCTCGAGGCCGGGCTGGCCTACCGAAGCACCTCCCCGGTCGACTGGTGCCCGAACGACGGCACGCTGGCACGCGAACAGGTCGAGGGCGCCGACCGCCACTGCTGGCGCTGCGGCGCGCGTGTCGAGAAGCGCGAGCTGGACCAGTGGTACCTGCGCATCACGAAATACGCCGACGAGCTGCTCGACTTCTCCGGCATCGAATGGCCTGAGCCGATCCGGATCATGCAGACCAACTGGATCGGTCGATCGGAGGGCGCGGAGGTCGTCTTCACCACAGCCCCGGACGAACACCAGTCAGGCGGCGATGATCTGCGCGTCTTCACGACTCGCCCCGACACGTTGTACGGCGCGACCTTCATGGTCCTCGCTCCCGAGCACGCGCTGGTGCCGAAGCTGACTCACGCCGACCGGGCTGCCGAAGTCGAGGCCTACGTCGCTGTCGCCGGCCGGGAGACCGAGATCGAGCGAATGTCGACCGAGCGCGAGAAGACCGGCGTCTTCACCGGCTCGTATGCGGTCAACCCGGTCAACGGCGAGCGCATCCCGATCTGGATCGCCGCCTACGTCCTGGCCGGCTACGGCACGGGCGCGATCATGGCCGTGCCCGCCCACGACGACCGCGACTTCGCCTTCGCGCGCAGGTTCGGTCTCCCGATCCGTCGCGTCATCGCCGGTCCCGAGGTTTCGGACGCCGAGGTAGAGGCGCCGATGGAGACGGCCTTCGTCTCGCACGGCACCGAGGAGCGGATGGTCAACTCAGGCCCTCACACGGGACTGCCTGCGAAGGAGGGCTTCGCCTCGATCGTGGCCACGCTCGAGGTGCAAGGCAAGGGCAAGGCTGCGGTTAACTACCGGCTGCGCGACTGGCTCATCAGCCGCCAGCGCTACTGGGGCACGCCGATCCCCGTGCTCTATTGCGAGGCCGACGGCATCGTGGCGGTCCCGCACGACCAGCTTCCGGTTCGGCTCCCCGACGTGGTCGATTACGCCGGTCGCGGCGACAACCCGCTCAAGTCGGACACCTCGTTCGTGAATGCGGCCTGCCCGAAGTGCGGCGGGCCGGCCCGGCGCGAGACCGACACGATGGACACCTTCATTGACTCGAGCTGGTACTGGTTCCGCTATCTCTCGCCGTCCGATTCGAGCGCGCCGGTCGATCGGTCAATCGAAGCCCGCTGGAGCCCGGTCGACCAGTACACCGGTGGCGCCGAGCACGCGGTGATGCACCTGCTGTATTCACGCTTCTTCACCAAGGCGATGGCGGATCTGGGCATGGTCCACGTGCGTGAGCCGTTCAAGCGGCTCTTCAACCAGGGTCAGATTCTTGGCGCCGACGGCGAGCGGATGAGCAAGTCTCGCGGCAACGTCGAGGACCCCGACCAGCTGGTCTCGCGCTACGGCGCCGACACGGTCCGGCTATTCCTGATGTTCATGGGGCCGTGGGACCAGGGTGGGCCGTGGAGCCCCACGGGCATCGGCGGCATCAGCCGCTTCCTCAATCGCGTCTGGACGGCCGCGCTCGATCCGCACGGCGTCGAGCCGGGCGACGCCGAATCCGGCGTGCTGCCGGCCGGGCAGGACGCCGCCGCGGCCGAGAAGGCGCTGCGGGCCGCCGCCCATCGGACGCTGCGGACGGTCTCCGAAGAGTACGCCGAGCTGCGCTTCAACACGATGGTCGCCCACCTGATGGAGCTGTCCAACCTGCTCCAGCGCTACCGCGGCACGATGGTGGCAGGCGGATCGGCCTGGAACGAGGCGGTCCGGCTGCTGCTGCTCATGCTGGCGCCCGCGGCGCCGCACATCACCGAGGAAATCTGGGCACGGCTGGCGGATGCCCGAGGTGAGGGCTGGTCATCGATCCATGCGCAGGTCTGGCCCGCGGTGGACGAGGCAGCCGCGGCTGAGAGCGAGCGCGAGGTACCGGTCCAGGTGAACGGCAAGCTTCGCGACCGGGTCATGGTGCCGGTTGGGATCGCCGAGTCGGAGCTGGACGCCATCGTCCTGGCACGGCCGAAGATCGTGGCCGCACTGGACGGCAGGGCACCTCTGAAGGTGATCTACGCAGGCGGCAAGCTGGTCAACATCGTCGTCCGATAGCGGTCGCGGGGTGTCGTTCGGTACGAACGCGCGTCCGGACAGACAGGCGCGAGCGCGAGCGATAAGCCGCGGATAAGCGGCCTCCGATACGGTGCGCGGCGACATCCGCCGCGTACGCCAGATCGGAGACGAGGGATGGGTACCGACGCGCCCTGGCGGGCGCTGGAGGCAGTGGGCCCGGAAGAGGCAAAGGCGGCCCCCAACCGATCGAGGCCGTCCGCGCTTCTCCTGATGCTTGCGGCCGCGGCCGCCCTGCTAGTTGTTTCGTTGGCAGTGGCAGCGTTCGTTGAGCTTCGGCCCGCCGGGCAGGTGGAGGTGGTTTCCGGGACGGGTGGGCCTTCTGGACCAGGAGGCACGGCGTCCCCGGCAATGGTCGTGGTTCAGGTGGCCGGCGCGGTGATCCGGCCGGGAGTCTATTCGCTGCCGGCCGGCTCGCGGGTGACCGATGCGATCGGGGCGGCCGGCGGCTACTCCACCGACGTCGACCCGCGCGGGGCGGAGACGAAGATCAACCTCGCGGCCAAGCTGCAGGACGCCCAGCTGATCGTCGTTCCGAGACGAGGCGACGCCTCAAGCAGTTCGTCCGGAGCCGCGGCGTCGGCCGCGCCGAGCGGGCCGCTCAACCTGAATATCGCCACAGCCGCTCAGCTGGACGGGCTCCCGGGCATCGGGCCGGCGACCGCGGCCAAGATCATCGCCTCGCGTGAACAGCTGCCTTTCGCCACGGTCGACGACCTGGTCACACGCAAGTGTCAAGTTTCACCCACGACCAGCAGGCCCCCGACCCAGCCGCTCGCCAGGTAAGGCAAGCCGCCCGGGAGGGCCCGGACGGCTTGCAGTTGCGGGGCTCAGTTCAGGCTAGGGAAACCATTGCTCCGGCCTGCGGGGCTCACGACAGGCGGGCGTTGAGGCCCAGAAAGGTTCAGACGGCCTCCCGATGCACGACAGCATTGCGGGACGGATTTGCACCTACCTCCTCGAGATAGTGATGCTGAATGTCTTCGTCTTCGTCTGGCTCGTCGGCTTCGAGCTGTCCCCCACGGAGACCGTGAAACTGAAGGTACCGGTGCTCGTGGGCGTCCCGGAGATCGTGCCTGTCGAGGCACCGAGCTTCAGGCCGAGCGGCAGTGCGCCCGAAGTGATCGTCCAGGTGTAGGGGGAGATGCCACCCGTCGCCTTGAGCGTGGCGCTATAGGACCTGTTGAGCCTTCCGGCCGCCAGGCTGGTCGTCGTGATCGTCAGCGGCGTCGTCGGCGTGACGCTGTTCGACGGCGAGGACTCCGGGCCGCGGCCCACCACGTTCGTCGCATGGACCGTGAACGTGTACGGCGTGCCGTTGGCCAGGCCGGTCACGGTGATCGGGCTTGCCGTCCCGGTCGCGGTCCTGCCGCCCGGGGACGAGGTCACCGTGTATGAGGTTATAGGGCTGCCGCCGCTGGAGGCGGGCGGGGTGAAGCTAACGGTCGCCTGCGCGTTCCCGGCGACCGCGGTCACGCTCGTCGGGGCCCCCGGCACCGTGGCCTGCGTCGTCGGCGTGACGCTGTTCGACGGCGAGGACTCCGGGCCGCTCCCCACCACGTTCGTCGCATGGACCGTGAACGTGTACGGCGTGCCGTTGGCCAGGCCGGTCACGGTGATCGGGCTTGCCGTCCCGGTCGCGGTCCTGCCGCCCGGGGACGAGGTCACCGTGTACGAGGTGATCGGGCTGCCGCCGTTGGAGGCGGGCGGGCTGAAGCTAACGGTCGCCTGCGCGTTCCCGGCGGTCGCGGTCACGCTCGTCGGGGCCCCCGGCACCGTGGCCTGCGCCGTCGGCGTGAAGGCAGCCGTACCTTTGGGCGTCCCGAGCCCGGTCGGCCCGTCATAACCCAGACCGGCCGTGCAGAGGTACGAAGGGCTGCAACTGCCGTTGCTGCCGCTCGTCACGTCGTTGAGGGAGGCCCGGTTGGCGTACGGATAACTCCCCGGATACGTGCCTTTCGCGGGCGTCCCCGCAAGCGCGTAGGTCGAGGCGATGATCGGGGAAGCGACGCTGGTGCCACCGAACACGAGCCACCCGCCGTAGCCGTAGTCGTCATAGACCGCAACGCCGGTGTTTGGGTCGGCCACGGCGGAGACGTCGGCCACGGTCCGCTTGGCGCAGCCAGCATCGGTCTGCCACGCCGGCTTCGACTCGTAGGCCGAGCAGCCGCTCCCGGCCCCGGACCAGGCCGTCTCTGTCCAGCCGCGGGTGTTGGTCGCCCGGTTCAAGGTGGTCCCGCCCACCGCGACCACGTTCGGTGAGGCAGCCGGGTATTCGACGCCGTACCCACCGTCGCCGCTACTCGCGGTGACGGCGACGCCGGGGTAGTTGTAGTAGGTGTCGTAGCCGGTCTCACCCGACCACTCGCCCGCGCCGTAGCTGTTGGAGACCGCGACCGCCCCTAGTGCTACCGCTTCACCGACCGCGGCGCCGAGATCACTGATGGAGTTGGAGCTGGCCTCTACGAGGAGGATGTGGCAGTTCGGGCAGACGGCCGAGACCATCTCGATGTCGAGGTCGATCTCCGCGCCCCAGCCGGAGTCAGCGGTCGGGTAGATGCTGCCGCCGCTCTGGTTGACCTTTCGGAAACACCCGTTGGCAGTGGAGCACGCCGAGAGTCCGTACTGGGCCCGGTAGGCCGCCAGGTCCAACTCGGCATTGGGCTGGTCGTACGCGTCCACGACCGCCACAGTCTCACCGGAGCCACCGCTGGAGGCCGGTCCCAGGGCGTAGGCGGACTGCAGGTCCGCCGGGCCATACCCTGACGGCGACGCCAAAGATGCGATCTGTGACCGGGCCCGCGCCGCGATGTCGGTTCGGAGCAGCGACAGGCAGCTGGCATAGCCGGGGGCGGCCGGTCCGCAGAGGGCCTCGGTCTGAGGCGTTGCCGCCGGTGCCGCGGGGGCGCCGGGGTTCGATGCCGCAACGGCTCCCGGCGTCACGCCAGCGGCGATGGGCACCAGCAGCACCGTGAGCGCGAGCGCGACGCGCGTCCGGACGAATGCCCGTCGCGCCGTTCCCTCGCGCAGGAGTGTCCGGCGGCGCCATCCGGACCGCCACGCTGAATGGAGCACCGAAACCAGCGTGTCGCTCACGATCATGTTGGACCTCCGCGAATGTCGGGTTGCGCGTGCTTCTGCGGCAGGTTACCGAGTCGTCCGGCGTACCCGTGGAGCAGCCCCCGAACCATTCCTGCCCGAGGCCGTGCCTGGTCTGGCTTCGTTGCTCTGTGCAGTGCGGTGACATTTGCGGCCGGGACGCACACTGATAAGGAACCTGCCGTTGGTGATTTCCGAACCCGAATTGAGAGACTATACGAGGATCCGACTGAACGGAAGGGGCGTATCACGAGGCAGTGGTGCGTTTGAGAACCATCGAATATGGATGAGGCCGCCCAGTCGTCCATCCGCCGCCCGCGACGTAATCGGGGCAGTGTCGCCGACACCGCGTCCATGGTGCCGCGACCGACTCCCACGTCGCCTCAGCCTCCGTCGTGCCCCGCCACTCGACGGCGAGACCTGGATCGGACCCAACGGAGGTAGCCCGCGTGGAACCGGACACCGCCGCTGGATGGTCAAGCTGACCCGGCGGGAACCTCAGCACATTCTCCCACCCGCGTAGATGGACTCGACGCAGCCGGTCTTGCTGTCACGACGTAGCCGACCAGCAGAGCGGGGGGCGGGGCGAGACTAGCTGGGGCGGCTTATTGGCGGCTTATCGGCCCGAGACGCGCTCAGACGGCCCTAGCCACGACAAGAGGGGCGTGATCGGCCACCAAGGCCGGTTTGGACACGCGGTCCGTACACTCGCTGCGGGAACCGCGTGTCCAGTGCACATTCTGCCACCGTATGTCCGACCATCCTCTCGGCAGCCGCTCTGCTGGCCCGACACAGTGAGCCCGCCTCAGAGGAGAGTGGCGGGCGTCTCCGGGGAGTCTACTGCCTGTTCGGTCTCAGCTCGGGTCGTGCCTTCGCCGTTGGGCTCGCTGCGTCATGCGGGCGAAACGAAACGGCCGCTGCCCGTGGGGGTTGTGTCACCAGGCTGCGGCCGTACAGAGTCTATTTGAGAGACCGAGGGATTTGGCCACCTCCAAGCGTTTCGTGGGGCCGTCGCGCACCGGAACGTCAGGCCGAGCGGATGCGGTCTGACGGAGCCGCTGACGGCCGACAATGAGCCACGGGAATCCAGGCCGTAGCGGCTGCGACGATCTCAATCATCCCGCAGCGACACGGGCTCAAGACCTCAGCCGGACGAGCCGCCGTGGTCGTCGCAACCAGGTAAGGCAAGCGGCCCGGAGGGATACGGGCGGCTTGCAGGAGGCGGGGGCTGTTCAGGCTAGGTCCTAGAGGACCCACCACGTCCGAGGCCCTCGTTGATGATGGAGGCCCAGGTGTCCTTCGTGGGGGGATAGGGACTCAGCTTGGCGACGATCTTCTGATCGGGGTTGCGCAGTTCCACCCACCCATTTATCGGGTTCAGATCTTCTTTCGTCGATGCAACCGGCAGGGCGGCCACCTGCGCCCCGACTGGTTTGGAGAAGACGTACTGGCCGTCCGAAACGTCCATCACGACGATGTCAAAGACAGAGAGTCCTGGCAACGAACCTGACTCGAGCCGCCAGTAACCGGCCTTCACGTCCGCATCCTTTGCCGAGGCCCCGACACCATCACTTTGCGCGTCTGCCAACTCAGTCTGGGGGTCGGTCTCGCCAGTGGCTCGGCGCGGTCCCGGCGGCCACTGTGCGGGCCGCGTGTCTGAGCCTCCCGTGTATGCGGCGATTCTCGCACCGGGGTCTAGGCTAAGCCCGGACGACAGCTACGGAACGCGCAAACTGGTGTCCGCCACGGTACTGGCCAAGTTCCGCGACCAGGTCACGGTGTAGCGGTCGATGTTGCCGCGGCCCGCCTGGCTCGCGCTCGGGGTGGTGGTGGCGGCCGGCACCGCCTCGTACGAGCCGCTCGGCGGCGACTCTGCCGTGGCCGTGGCCCTAGCCGCGGCCACGGCAGCAGCGCTGGGCGTGGCGTCATGCGCGGCCCGAGCGGCGGACCGCCGCGGCCTCGGCTCGTCACTTGCGGCGGCTTCGCTCGGAGCGGCGCTCGTCGCAGCGCGGCTCTCGATCGGGCTGATCGTCGGGGGCGGCACCGCCCCGCCCGAATCCACGGCGCTGCCGCCGGGTACTGGCCCTTGGTTGGCCTCGGTGGAGAGCGCGCACGAAACAAACTCGAAACAGATAGCCACCATCTCGCTTGCCGACTCGCCGGTGCGCTGCTCGGCGCTCATGCCCGCCTACCCTCGCCTGATTGGTGGGGATACGGTCTCGTGGTCCGGCCGGATCCGAGCGCTGACGGAGAGCGACTACGACCGGTTCCTCGCCGCGGAAGGGATCACGGCAAGCTGCGAGGCCACGAATCTGGCGGTAGTCCGCCACGACGACTCCCCGGCCGGACGGCTCGAAGCGCTGCGCCAGTCGTCGGGTGACGTACTGCAGCGGGTCCTGCCGGAGCCAGGAGGCGGCCTGGCCGCGGCAATCCTCATCGGCCTGCGCGACAGAGTGGATCGAGACGTGGCGGCGGCATTCACCACGGCCGGCGTCAGTCACATCGTCGCCATCTCAGGCTGGAATATCGCGATTGTTGCCGCCACGGTAGCGGCCCTTTTACGCGGACACTTCAGCCGGCGACGTCGGGCGATCGCCACCCTCCTGGCTATCGTCGCCTACACGGTCTTCGCCGGCGCGTCGCCTTCGGTGGTGCGGGCGGCGGTTATGGCCGGCGTGGCTTTGACGGCCGTGGAGAGCGGCCGCGGGTCACGAGCGATGGTCGGGCTGGCGTGGGCGGTGGCAATCATGGTCATCGCCGAGCCGGCCACGGTCACCGACGTGGGGTTCCAGCTGTCGGCCACGGCCACGGCGGGGCTCGTGGCGTGGGCCACGCCACTTTCCGCCTGGCTGGCGGCGCGGGCGCCCCGCCTCCCGGCCCCCTTGCGCGAGAGCCTCGGCGTGTCGTTGTCGGCCCAGGCAGCGACGTTGCCGATCGCACTGCTCACGTTCGGGAGGTTGGCGTTGATCGCTCCGGCCGCCAACCTCGTGGCAGTCCCGATTGTGCCACCGGTCATGGCCGCCGGAGCAGTGGCGTTCGTAGCGGGCTTGCTCGCCACGCTCGGGGCGCCGGCCCCGCTCACCGGCCTGCTGGCCATGCCGGCGGCCCTTCTTCTGACCGCGCTCGTCGCCGTCGTTCGGGTCGCGGCGACCGTGCCCGGAGCCAACGAGACGCTGCCCTTCCCGGCCAACGTAGCGGCGGCAGTCGCGGCGACGGGGCTGCTCATCCTCCTGTACCGGACGCTGTCGAGGGCCCGGAGGTCGAAGGTTCGGGCCCGTTTGGGACCGACCGCGCCCAGGCAGGCGTCCGACCGGACCCCTGGACCCAGCCTCCGTCGAAGCTACCGGTGGGCGCTTGCAGGGGCGGCCCTGCTCCTGGTCCTGGCTGGTTCAGTGGTCGCAGCACGTCCTGACGGCAGCGTCCACGTCATCGTCCTCGACGTCGGCCAGGGCGACTCGATTCTCGTGGAAGGAGATCGCGGCGGTCGGATCCTGATCGACGGCGGCCCCGACGCGAACGCCCTGATGTCGGATTTGGACCGCTACGTGCCAACGTGGGATCGCCGGCTGGACGCGATCGTCCTGACCCATCCGCACGACGACCATGTTGCCGGACTGGTGGCGGTGGTCGAACGCTATCAGGTCGGGCGGGCGTTCGAATCGGGCTGGTCTGTCGATACGCCGGCCTATCGAGCCTGGAAGTCAGCCCTCTCGGCACGTGGGCTGCAGCCCGAGCGTCTGGCGGCCGGCGAGGTCCTGCAACTCGACGATGCCACGCTCCGAGTGCTGTGGCCCGACGACGGCACGGTCCGTCCGAGTTACCTCGACCCGAACGCCACCGATAACCGCAAGACGAACGATGCCTCGATCGTCCTGTTGGGCGAGTACGAGAGTCGGCGGTTCCTGCTGACGGGCGACATCGAGGAAGACGTCGACCCGATCCTGCTGAGCCGGGGCCTGCCAGTCGTCGACATGCTCAAGGTCGCTCACCACGGCAGCGCAACCGCATCGTCGGATGTACTGCTGGCGACCGTCAAGCCAGGCGTCGCAGTCGTTTCGGTCGGGGCCAACAACCCTTACGGTCACCCGAGCGGAGCCACGATGGCACGGCTGGGCGCCCATTCGTCGCGGGTGTTCCGAACCGACCAGGACGGCACGGTCGAGACAACGCTGGACAGAACGGCGGTAACGGTGGCCTCGTCCCGAACGGCTCTCGACCCCGGCGTCACCGCCATTTCGTCGGCGGCCGTGGCCCGCCGCTTCCGCCTCCTGTACGATTCCGCCGATGTCCGTCCCGAATCGCCTGGAGAGTGCGGCCCTGCTTCTGTCGCTCGAGCCGCCGGCATGGCACCTCCGCCACTCGCGGGCCGTCGCGGAGACTGCGGCCTGGCTGGCGTGGCGGACGGATTCGGTTGGTCGATCGCTAGATCGCCGCCTGGTCGAGGCGGCAGCGCTGCTGCATGACGTCGACAAGCTCGATCTAGTGAAGCCCCAGGTGCATGGACTGGCCCACGCCGCAGGTTCCGCCGAGTGGCTGGCCTGCAAGGGTTACGCCGAGCTCGGTCCGGCGATCGTAGGGCATCCCGTGACGCGCCTGGCCGACTCCGCCTGGTTCGAGTCCTGGATCGAGGCCGCGCCTCCGGAGGCTTTGATCGTGGCCTATGCCGACAAGCGGGCGGGCCAACGACTCGAGTCGATGGACGAGCGGTTCGCGTTGTGGGAGCGTCGCTACCCACCGGCAGCGCGAGCTGGGCGCGCCCGAGGTACGTGGACAGCGGAGACCCTGGAGAACGTGCGGCGTCGAGCGGAGGAGCTCGAGCGCCGGGTCTGCGAGCTCGCCGAGGCGGCCCCGGGAGACGTGCATCGTCTCGAGTGGACCGGCCGCGCGATCAGCGCGGCCCGCTCCGCGGTCGCGAAGGGCGGGCGCCGCTGATGCCGCCCACAGCTCCGCTCGGCTACTACTGGGGCGACGACGCTTATGGCGTCAGCCGCGGCCCCGACGCCCTGGCCGTTCGGCTGGCGGGTGACGGGCCACCGCTCGGTCGTGTCCAACTCACCGGCGCCACCACGTCCGCCGGGGAGATAGTCGAGAAGGTGGCCACGGCAACGCTCTTCGGCGGCGGGACGCTGGTCGTCGTGGCCGAACCGGCGCCGCTGGTCGAGAACAAGGCGCTGGCCGCGCTCTTGATGGAGACGTTCGCGGCGGTTGCATCGGGCAACGGCCTCGCCTTTCTCGACACGGTGGACGGAACCAAGCGCCGCCTCGCCTCGCTCGAGGCCCTGCGCAGGGCCGTCTCGGAAGCCGGCGGCGAGGTCCGGGAGTTCGTCGCCCCCAGGCGCGACGGGATGGCTCGTTGGATCGGCGACAGGGCCAGGGAACGCGAGATTCGCATCTCCCCCGCCGCGGCCGCTCTCCTGGCCGAGCGCATCGGGGCCAGAGTTCGCGAGGACGACATCGACCGCAGCCGCCAGAGCGAACTGGCGGTTGCCGAGCTGGAGAAGCTGGCGCTGTACCGCCTCGACGGCCAGATCGGTCCCGAAGACGTCAAGGCCCTCGTCGCCGAAGCCGTGCCCGGATCCAACTGGGCATTTCTGGATGCCGTGGGCATGCGCCGCGCCGCGGAGGCCGCCGAGCTGGCGGATCACCTTGAAGATGTACCGGCGCAACTCTTCCTTGTGCGCCTGTACGGGCGCATAAAGCAGCTGATCGACGTCGCGGACCTTCTGGCCTCTGGCACGTCTGAGCCCGACATTATGCGGATGCTGAAGGTCAAGTCAGCCTATCGAGCCCAGCTACTGGCCCAGCAGGCTCGGACCTGGACGCTGTCAGAGCTGGATGACGCCCTGGCCGGGCTACTCGACCTGGACGCGTCACTCAAGGGACACGCTGGCGGCAGCGACACTCGCCGCCGCGCCACCGTGAGTCTTTGGATCGCCGAGAAGGTCCGGCGTCCCGACAAGCGCTGAACGCCCCGGCTTGACTTCGATGAGAAGCGCTCTTGGCGGGACAGCCGAGCAGATCAGGCCGGCGTGATCAGTCGGCGACCGTCGACCCAGCCTTGCCATCCGTTGACGGCGCGAACCCGGGCCCAGTCGCCGGCGACCGCATCGACCACCAGGCCGAGACCAGGGTTGAGAACGACCATCGGCTGACGAGATGGGTCGGGGTAGTCCCAGGCCGGCAACCCGCCTGCCGGCACGAAGTGGGTCGGCGACCACGACGGACCCTCAGGCGATTGCGCGGCCGGCCCCGCCTGCTCGGCGGCCAGCTGCGACCGCTCCGGTACCGGTTCTTCGGCGGCCGGTTCCTCGGCGACCGGCTGAACCTGCTCCGCCGTCGGCTCGCCGGCGGCCGGTTGGGCCTTCTCGGTCGTGTCCGTGTCGGCCCCGGGCCGGTCGGCCCCACCGACATCGACGATCGAACCGAGGCGATCGCGGACCGCCTCGACCGTGTCGAGCGTGTGGGCGTCGTCGGGACCGATGACGTGCTCGACGCGGCCCATGAGATCGTAATCGCCCTCGAGCCAGCCCCACGCCACCGACGTCGGATCCGGATCGTTGTGGAGCGCTTCAACGTATGCCCTGGTTCGACCCATTCGGGAAGGGGCCTCCTGGCCAATCCCGATCCAGACCGCGTGTCGTTCGGCGGCGGAATACGCGACCAGCTGATCCGCCAGCGAACGGAAATTGGGATCCGGCTTGCCGAGCTCACGCCAGATGAAGGCCCGCGCGAGCGGCTCCCAACCCGCGGCAACGGCATACCAGGGAGCGTCGGGCGCGGGCAGGCCGAGCCTGGCGCGGAGGGCTGCCGCGGCTTCACCGACAGACGGATCCGAGTCCTCCTCCCGACTGGCCAGCGTCCGCGCGACGCCACCCGCCGAGAGGTCGGACATCGAAAAGAGCCCAAGAGCAGTCAAGGCGCTGCGCCTGACGTTGCCATCGGGATCGTCGAGTCGCCCGAGGATCGGGCCGATTGCCCGCGGATCGCCAGCCTGGCCGAGCAGACTCATGATCGATGGGGCGGCTTCGGGATCTGCACCCGGTAGGGCACGCATGAGCGGCTCGACGGAAGAGGCACCGAGCGCCCGAAGCTCTGCGTAGGTCCCCGATTTCGCCGAGCTCGTAGTCTCGAGGCCATCTGCGCGGAGGTTCAACTGGGCGATCAGTTCATCGATTGTGGCCATCGGCGGTTCCCCATTTCGGCAGACGACGGGATGTCGGAGAGCACGAACCAATGACTCGGTTCGTCCGGCCTTCATTGTCGCGCCGACGGTGTTTCGGCGCGAGCCCGATGTGGAGCCGAGCGCCACGAAACGCCTGCGTGGCGTCCGCCAGCCCGGATCGTCCGAGACTGACGTCTACTCTGAGCGTGGACGCAGATGGAAGGCCACGCCGTAGACTTCGCCCGTCTCCGGATCCACTCGCGGGGCCACGGTCATCCGCCAATCCTGAGCTCGGAAGCGAATCCAGCACGCTGCCGGCCGACCGCGGGCCATGACGGCATCCAGCACGGCGAAGGCGCCCGGCGGAAGATCGATGAGGCTCTCACGTGCGGGCACGCCGACGGCTTCCCTGCCGAACGCAGCGACGAACGCAGGGTTGCCGTAGACGACGATATGTCCCGGTCCTCTGCACATGCCGGCAGGACGTCGGCTCGGAGAACGGCCGCCCCAAGCGGGGACCGCGGCGGCGCGATCTGGCTCCACGCCGTCGATTGTGCGCCGTCCGGGCAAGCCCGGACCACGGTCATGGTGGACCCGTGACGCCGGCAGTTGGACCGACAACGGCGACGGCGAATTTGGGGAAACCGAGAGCACCCGGGTCAGTCGGCGCCGGACCAGGCCTGTTCCTGGACGACGAGATCGCTCTCGATGGCGAAGACGCAGCGGCCCTGGCCCAGATCGAGCAGTTCTATGAGTTCCGGGTCGATGTACAGCTGATGACAGTCTTCACACAGGCCGCCCGGGATACCGAAGCACAGACGCTCGCTTCGATCGGGCAGACGGAATGCGGTGTCGAAGCGAGTGGTCACAAGGCGCCGTCCGCAGCGCGGGCAGCGTTCGCGGGCCCGGGTCATCGCATCCGACCTCACACCTGGCGGCCATTCGACCGCTTCGATGTTCGAATCCTACGGGCCCCGCCTTTCAGGGCATATGACTCACTCGTACCGCTTCATCGGTACTGAGGCCGTAGCCCAGATGGAGGGCGCCGCAGGTCGGATGCACCTTGATCCGAACGCATCGTGCACGTCGGCGCCGGCCGCGAGCGTCCTCTCACGCGTCTGCGGGTATAGGCGTCCCAACTTGCTCGGGCAGGGCTGGAAGTTGTACCCGGCAGCCTCCTGATAGCCTTCTCGGATGGACCGCCGCCGCATCGTTGGCATCGGGTTGGGCGCACTGGCCGGGGCCGCCTACGGCACAGGGCCGCTCTTCTTCAAGGGCTACGTATATCCGGCTGGGGTCGACTGGATCGCGATGCTCGTGTGGCGCTTCGCCTTCGCGACCCTGGTGAGCTGGATCTGGCTGCTCGTCCAGCCGCGTGCTCGAGCGTCCCTCCGGGGACTAGACCGCCGAACCGTGGCCCGGCTGTTGTTCACCGGCGCCTTCTTCGTCGTCAACGCGAGCGTCTACTACGCTGCCATCGAGCAAATCGACATCTCGCTGGTGGCTCTCCTCATGAGCGCCTACCCAGCCATCGTTGCAGTCCTCTCCCTCCGCCTCGGCTACAGATTCCAGGGAAAGCTGGCGTGGGGATCGCTGGCGATCGTCGTGTCCGGGACGGTTCTCACGATCGGCGGCGTCAATGCCGGCACGAACCAGACCGGGATTATCCTTGCCCTGCTGTCTCCTGTCGCGTACGCGGTGTACATCGTGCTGACGGCCTGGATGGCCGGCGAGAGGCCGGGCCAGACGGCCGACATGCGATCCAGGGGCAAGGGGGCCGAGGTCCCGCCGGCGGTCGCCGGGGCGATCATGATGACCGGGACCTGGATGGCCACCCTTGCCGTCGGTCTGCTGGCCCGCGAGCCGCTGCTGCCAACGCAGATCCCATCGGCTGCCTGGCCCGGTCTGGTCGGCATCGGCGTCTTTGCCGCGGCCATCGCGATTCAGGCGTTCTACGCATCGGCTGCCCGAATCGGGGCCGCCCAGGCCTCGCTGATGGCGACCGTAGAACCGATCGTCGTGATCTTCCTGGGTATCACCTTCCTGAACGAGACCTTCGCTCCGATTCAGGCGGTGGGGGCCGGGGTCGTGCTGGCGGGCGTTCTGCTGGCCCAGTTCGCGACACCATCGGAATCTCGGCCGGTGGTACTCGAGGAGCCGTAGCCCGGCCCTGGCGGACACTGGACGCCCATGCGCGCCCGAACCATTCCGGCGCTCGACGGAATCTCTCTGAAGCGCGGCGTCACATCAGGCCGAGAAATCGCTACGCTTCCGGCTGAAGCGGCCGGCGTCGTGTCTCGGCCCGCCACGGAGTATCACCCGACACATGGCGACTCTCTACACCCAGGTCGAAAGGATGCGCACCGCCCGCGACAATCTGGTCCGCATGCGCAGCCGACTCGAGTTGAGCGCGCCCCCGCCTGAGGAGCTGCCCCGGCGGCGCGAGTGGGTAGGCCGCGAAGTCCTCGCCCACATCGACGAGATGCTGCCTTACTGGTTGGGCGAGATCGAGCGGGTCATCGCCGGGCCGCTGGAGCCGGTCCCGTTCGGTCGCGGACCGACCGATCCGGTTCGAATGCTTACGATCGATCGGGATCGTACGCTGCCGATCGTTGAGCTCTATGCACGCCTGGACAACTCGCTCGAACGGGTCCTGCGGCGTCTGCTGGAACTCGACGAGCGCCAGGTCGCCCGGCGCGGGCTGCACAAGGATCGTGGAGAGATGACGATCAGGCAGATCGTCGATGTCATGCTGGCTGGCCATATCGAGGACCACTGCAAACAGATGGCCGTCGCACTCGACGCCGAGGCGGCCGTCCGGGTCTGAGGGCACGACCCGGCTGAGATCGTGCGGAGTCACCTGCGGCGGCGAGACGAAGGGGTGGTGACGGTGGCAGCCAAGGGTTCTGTCAAGCCAGATTCGGGGGCGAGGGCACAGCACACCTCTTCCCCGGCACCGGATCTGAAGAAGACGCTGGCACCGTTCTTCAACCCTCCTCGTGATCCCGTCCTGGTGGACGTCCCCGAGCTCGGCTACCTGATGATCGACGGCAAGGGCTCTCCCGACGAGGGCCCGAAATCCTCCCCGACCGACTTCCAAAAGGCCTTCGCCGCGCTCTACCCGGTGATCTACACGATCAAGTTTGGTCTCAAGCCGTCCGGCGTGGTCGTGCCGATCCTTCCGCTCGAGGCGCTCTGGTTTACCGGCGAGAACGGCGCCTTCGACCTGAACGTCCCACCTGAGCAGTGGGGCTGGCGAGTCTTGATGGTCGTCTCGGACGACGTAACGCCTGCGATCTTTGAGAGCGCAGTTGCCGAAGTCCGCCGCAAGAAGGGCGGCTCGGCGATGCTGGAGCGGCTGCGCCTGGAGCGATGGCGCGAAGGCCGTTGTGCCCAGGTGATGCACATTGGCCCATACAGCGAGGAGCGGCCGACCGTCGAGCGCCTCCACGCCTTCATCGCCGCCGCTGGACTCAAGCAGCGCGGCGCTCACCACGAGATCTACCTGGGCGACCCACGTCGGGCGGATCCGGCCAGGCTCAAGACCGTCCTGCGCCAGCCTGTGGAATAGGAGGCGCGACCGCAAGGGAAGGCGCGCGCGAACCGGTGCCGTGCGCCGAGAAAGCGGCGCACGGGAATCAGGGTCGTTTGCCAGGAGAGCGAAGGGCCTCCACCGGAGCTACTGGCCGCGGATCCGACGGCCTTCTTCTTTTACGATCGCCCGCAGCATGAAGCCGACGTTGGCCGGCCGCTCGGCCAGCCGCCGCATGAAGTACGGATACCACTCCTGGCCGTAGGGGACGTAGATGCGCACCGTGTAGCCTCGGTCGACCAGCGTCCGCTGGAGATCACGTCGAATGCCGTACAACATCTGGAACTCGAACCGGTCGCGGCCGATTCCCCCCGACTCGGCTATCTCGATCGCTTTGGCGATGAGTTTCGGGTCATGGGTGGCCAGCGCCGGGTACGCATCCGCCACGAGCAGCCGCTCCATCAGTCGAGCGTAGTTTGCGTCCACGGCAGTCTTGTTCCGGTAGGCGACGCTTCCGGGCTCGTCGTAAGCGCCCTTGCAGAGCCGGATGCGACCACCGGCGGCGATGATTGAATCGACATCCGCCGAGCTGCGCCTCAGGGCCGACTGGATCACGACGCCAACCTGCGGGTACGCCTCGTGGGCAGCCCGCCAGATCTCGAGCGTGGCATCGGTCTGGGTGTGGTCCTCCATGTCGAACCGGACGAAGCCACTCACGCCGCGAACCGCCTCGACGATCCTCATGACGTTGGCCCGGCAGACGTCGCGGCCTATATCCAGGCCCATCTGGGTAAGCTTGAGGCTGACGTTCGGGTCAAGGCCGCGCTCTGAGAGAGCGGCGATGGTCGCCAGATACCGATCGACTGCCGCGGCGGCGAGCTCGGGCGAGGTGACGGATTCGCCCAGGACGTCGACCGTGGTCCGAAGACCCGCGCGCCCGAGAGCTGCGATCGCCGGCAGTGCCTGGTCGAGCGTCTCGCCGGCGACGAAGCGCGCCACAACGGGCCGGGTCAGCGGACTGCGGACGGCAAGGCGAGCCACGGCTCGCCGGCGCGAAAGCGAGATCAGCAGTGAGCGCATCGTACGCTGCGGCGCGAGTCGAACGTTCTCGGCGAAACTCATAGTTCAGCCCTCCCGAGGCTTGCCTTCGGACTCAGTCGAGGTTTCGGCTGCCGCGGCCTCCCGCGCGAATTCGGCAACCTTGGCCGCCTCCTCGCGCTGGAATGCCTCAAGTCGACCGCGTCGGTGCGCGTCGACGGCTGCCCGAATCGACTCGATCGGCGGCGAACCCCGGGCTCGACCTTCGGTGTCGCGGTAGATCCGGCAGGCAAGGGCGACAGGCAACTCTGGCTGGGGAACGACGTCGTCACCGTTGACCCTGATCGTCGGCGAGCCCTGAAAGCCGAGAAACTCAGCATCGTCCCGGCCGGTCACGAAGACCAGCTGGATCGGGACCTCGATTATCCCCTTGTGGAGGACGCTCTCCAGATCGCGACGCGCCTGCTCCAGGTGCGGGCAATCCTCGACGGCAAGTAACTCAACTCGAAGGTCTGCCACCGCCGCAGCCTACATCGGGTCGCCGAAAAGGGCGCGGACCCGTGAGGTCGCCCGCAGCCCTGACGCATGGCGTCGAGGGGGTCGTGCCATGTCGGCCGACGCCGGCCTGCAATCAGGCGAGATCCGGCCGCTCGGCCGCCCGGAGCGGCTACCCTGCAGCCTCAGTGGCGCGCAGCCACGGCCCGATGAGAACGTCACGAGCGCCTTCGTCAAGACGGCCCCCGAGCGCGACCGCCAGGGCCGCGTCGACGATGGCCTCGCCGGCCTCCGTCTTGAGCTCGTGCCAGGCCCTGTCGACATTGTTCAGGTAAGGGATCGAGTTCGAGCTCCGCGTGGTCCAGGCAAGCGCCTTGTTACGCACGCGGTCGATCTCCCGGGTCAAACCATCTCGCGCGCCGACCGCTCGAACCGCCGCCCAGGCGTCCTCGTGATCCCCTCGGCCGGTGGCTCGCCAGGCCGCCCGCATCGCCAGGAGCTGGCCTTCTCGCAGGTGGTCGAGCTGCTCGAAGAAGGCCGCCATCTCCGGCGCGTCGACCAGGCTGACTCGCCCTCGCCGTCCCCACACAGTTCGGCCCCCTTACGTTAGTCCTCGTCAACCTGCTCCAGCACGTGCCGTCGCAGGAAGTCCAGACAGCGCTTCCACGCATCGCGGCCATTCTCGCGCTTCTTCAAGCCGTGCGGCTCGTCGTCGTACCAGTGGACCTGGTAGTGCTTACCCTCGATCTCAAGGGCCTCGACGATCTTCTCCGTCATAAGCGGCGACACCCGCTTGTCCTTACGACCGTGGAGGATGAGCAGCGGCGCCTCGATGCGCTCCACCCTGTACAAAGGCGACCCGCGCCGGTACGCAGGAGCGGCCTCCGGGTCGTCCGGTTTGCCCATCATCCGCTCGAGATCGATCCGACCCGGGCGGTCGCCATGACGGTAGCTTTCGGCGATATCCGAGTCTCCGTACAGGTCGATGCCGGCGCGCCACAGCGACGGCTCCTCGGCGAGGACACACAGCGTCATGTAGCCACCGTAGGAGGCCCCGTAGTGAGCCAGGCGGCCATCGCACCACGTCTGGGCGGCCGCCCAATGGGCGGCGTCGATCACGTCGAAGGCGTCGGCATGGCCCCATTCGCCGCGGTTGGCCCAACGGAACTCACGGCCGTAACCCGTGGAGCCGCGGAAGTCGACCGACAGGAAGGCCATGCCGGCCTCGGCCACGAGCTGGCGGAACGGCAGCCAGTCGCGCAAGGCCTGATGCGTGGGCCCGCCATGCGAGTGGATGACGCAGGGAACGCGCGTCGCCTCCTCCCCAACGGCGCTCGCGGGCAGGTAGAGGGTCCCTTCGACGACCAACCCGTCCCGAGCTTCGAAGGCGATGCGCGTCCCGACGGCAAAATGAGCGGTGTCGACCACGGTCGGCAGAGACCGGGTCAGCTTGCGCGGCTTGGCCCCCTCGGCTATGGCCTCGGGCATGGGCAGCAACCAAAGATCGTCCGGCTGCCGATCGCTCGAGCCGATGGCGAGGATGGCGGACGAGTCGGGCAGCCAGCCTACCGCCATCCATATGCCCTCGAACGGGCTGACCACGGCCGAACCCGACTCACCGGCCCGAAGCGGGTCGGTGCCCGTTGCACCCGCCATCTCCCCGACCAGCAGATCGACCAGCCCATCGTGTATCTCCACGCAGACGAACCGCTTACCGTCCGGCGAGGGCAGCGGGACGTAGCCCCAGCCACCGCCGGGCTCGCCGTGTTCGCGTCTGCCGGTCGTGAGGGCCGTCCGTTCGTTGCCTTCGACCGATACCCGAACGACCTGGAACCAGCCATCCTCATCCGTGATCATCAGCAGGCCCGAGCCATCGGGAAGCCAGCGCGGACCCGTCTCCCAGGACACCTCGCCCGCGATCAAACGTTGCTGTCCCGTGGCAACGTCGACGATGTGTATCTGCGACGTCAGCAGGTCCGGCAGCCGCTGCGAGGTGGCGGCGATCTGGCGGCCGTCCGGCGACCAAACATAATCGTCGATGTCGACGCCGGTCTTTGTAAGTGCCGCGGGCTCGGCCGAGCGAGGTCGGGTCGCCGGACGGCCGCGGCGTGGCACCGGCGCATCCACGACCCACAACTGGTCCCAACCGCGGCGGCGCGAGATGAAGGCGATCTGATGGCCGTCCGTGCACCACCGCGGCGAGCGGTTGCCGGCTGGATGCTGCGTGACGAGAGCCTGATGCGAGCCCTCGACTTCTATCATCCAGATGGCCTCGTCGCAGACGAAGGCGATGCGGCGGCCGTCCGGCGACCACTGCGGATCCGACGCCGGCTTCTCGGTGGCGGTCAACTGCTCCGGGTAGCCGCCGCGGACGGGCATCAGGAAGATCTGGCGGGCCCCGGCGGCTTCGGCCGTGAAGGCCACGCGGCGGCCGTCCGGGGAGAGCCGGAATTCGCGTGGCGACTCGATGGCCGCCGCCTGCTCGATGGTGAGGCCGTCACGGGAGGGCCGACGGACCCGGCCGTTCTCGACCGCTCCCCGGATCGGCTCGGCGACTGCCCTTTCCGCGCGTCCCGATGCCCCTCGCGGCTCGTGGCGATGGGTCACTGCTCAGACCATTTCAGAGCCATGAACCGGTCCTCCCTCTCGCCCGGCCGTGGAGCCGGGTCGATCCGAATGAACGTCTCGGTACCGAACATCTGCTCCAGCTGAGCGCGCCCCTCAGGGTCGTCCCAGCGGCGGCCGCGCATCTGGCTGTCGTGGCAGGCCAGGGCGGCGATCTTGCGGTCGATGACGGGAGTGACCCGGATTGCGGTCGTTATTTCCTCGTCGGGTCGAGCCAGCGCCTCAATGGCTTCCTGTTGGCGCAGGTCGTCCTCGCTCGGCGGGGCATCGTTACCGGATCGGCGCCGCTCCTCCTCCATCGCGGCCCGCATCCCCGCGACGACCGACCGTGGCATGGCCTGGTGGTACAGCGCCAATGGGCCGCCGGGCTCAGCTGCGGCCCGCCGATACGCTGCTGTGGCCACGGCCGAGCACGCAGTGTGGTCGGGATGGCCGTAAACCCCGCCCGGATCGAAAGTCACGATGACCGCCGGCCGCAGTCTGCGGATCAAGGTGAGGATCCGCTCCACGACCTCTTCCTCGGGGGCGCGGCTGAGCGAGCCCTCGGGCGCGCCCCAGCCTTCCATGCCCGAATCGCGATAGCCCAGGAAGATCGGCTCGGCCGCGCCCAGTTCACTGCAGGCGCAGGCCAGCTCCTGTCGGCGGATCTCCGGATCCAGGGAGTGGTCGACGCCCACCTCCCCCGGGCGTCCGCCTTGATCGCCATTCGTAGCGCACAGAACCCAGACCGCATTCCCGGCGGCAGATGCCAGGGCCATGACGCCGCCTGCGCCGTAGCTCTCGTCGTCGGGGTGGGCGAAAATCGCCAGCAGACCGGCCGACGGCGTGGACGCGTTGGGCTCGTTGGGGTTGGGCACGTCAGCGCCCGGTTCGCGGTGTGGTCGACGGCCTCGGTTGGGCGTCGCTCGCCGCCCTTCCGTTCGTCGACCCTTCAGTCTGACCCTCGTTCAGCCCGAGGCCCTTTTCCAGGTCGGCGCCCAGTTCGACCGTCCGCCGATAGGAGGCCCAGACGGCTTCCGACAGAACCGTTCGGAGCCGGCCCGACTCGAGCTCGTGGATCGCTGCGGCGCTGGTCCCTCCGGGAGAGGTGACCATGTTCCGCAACACGGCCGGATGCTGGGCCGTGGCTTTGGCGAAGGCAGTGCTGCCCTCCAGCGTTTCGATCACGAGATCGTGGGCTATGTGGCGCGGGAAGCCGAGGTGGACGGCCGCATCGATGAGCGCTTCCATGACCAGGAAGACGTACGCCGGGCCGGTGCCGCTGACCGCCGTCGCCATCTCGACGAAGCGCTCGTCCTCGACCTGGAGTTCCGTGCCCAGGGCGCGCAGCAGGGTCTGAGCCTGATCGCGCTGCAGCTCGGTCACCTCCGGAGTGGCGTACCAGACCGTCATGCCCCGCCCGATCTGGGCGGGCGTGTTCGGCATGCTGCGGACGACTTCGAGGTGTTCGAGAAGGTTCGTGAGGACCTTGCAAGTTGCACCGGCGACGATCGAAACGACCAGCTGGCTCGGCCGAAGGTGGCCACCGAGCTCGCGACCCACTTTGGTCAGGGTCTGCGGCTTGACGGAGAGGAGGATCACGTCGGCGTCGCGGGCGGCTTCGAGGTTCGAGGCGACCATGCGCACGCCGTACTGGCTTGCCAGCTCTTCGCGCCGATCGGCCCGTGGCTCGCTACCGACGATCTGCGCGGCCTCGACCAGGCTGCCCCGCAGCAGTCCTGCGATGATCGCCTCGGCCATTACGCCAGAGCCGATTGTTGCGACAGTTCGGTTGGAAAGCGGCGACATGTTGGCGAGTATAGGCGCGCCTGTCGGCCGATGAGGGCCGGTTTTGCGCCTAATTGCGGCCGGCGGTCACCGCATGAAACCAGAACGCGCCGGGCCCTGAACGGGCCCAAGACAGACGAGAGCCGGTCGCCGAGGGAGGAGAGCGACCGGCTGTGTGATCTCGTCTTTGCCCAAGGAGGATTCGGAGGAGGAGAAGGAACTGACGCGGATAATCGCGATTCGGGCTGAACCTATCCTGAAACGTCACGTCCTTGCTAGAGAATCTGCAGCTACTCGAAAAGGGGCGTCCAGCTGTCCGGCGGAGACGTGTCGACGAAGCCCTCCGGGTCGAATATCTCGGCCAGCATGGCCACTCCGTCCACGACGCGCGGACCCGGTCGGCTGAAGTAGACGGGCTCCACGAAGAAGACCTGACCGCGCCGAACTGCCTCGAGGGTATGCCAGAACTCCGGTCGCTCGGTCTCGCGCCAGACCGCCTGAGCCTCGAGGAGCGTCATCCCCGCGGGCGAAAGCATCAGCATTTGGGGATCGACCTCCTGGATCGCCTCCCAGGTCGTCGGCGAAGCGGGCTCGCCCTCCCTGCCCAGCAGGTCCCAGCCTCCAGCTCGGCGAACCTGCTCGGGAACCCAACGGCCGCTGGCCACCAGCGGCCACAGGCCCTCGAGCATCACGACGCGCATCGGCCGGAGACCGTCGTCGCGCCGGGCTACCACGCCCTGCTCGATCTCGCCGATGTCCTCACGCAGAGCCTCGAGCAGCTCGACGGCCTCGTCTTCGGCCTCCGTCATCGCCCCGAGCGTACTTATCGAGTTGAAGATGCCCTCGAGTGTGACGGGGTCCAGGGCGACGATCGTCGGCGAAACGGCCGAACCCACCAGGGCCGCCTCGACCTGGCGGGCGCCCGGTCCCGAACCGCCGTCTCGAACGATGATCAGCTCCGGCTCGACGGCCAGCAGCGCCGCTCGATCCAGCTCGCTTGGCCCGAGCTCGTCGTCCAGGCCGGCGGCACCTGTCCTGGCCGCGCCAGACCCGCCATGACTGCCGGCCGGCCGGGTGACTACAGCCACTCCCTCGATCTCGGGCGGGAAGTCGCAGCGATGGCTGATACCGACCAGCTCTTGGCCCAGCCCGAGTGCGCAGACGATCTCGGTGGCGGACGGAAGCAGGGAGACGATTCGCATCGGCCAAGTCTAGCTTGAGCCGGCATCGTGCCAGCGAACGGCAATCCGCCGCACCGACCTGAATCGAAAGCGCCCGACCACCGGGCCGGGCGCTCGACCGGATCTCGCAGGGGTCAGGCCGGCTTAGCAGCGTTGACCAGCTTTCGAGCGGCCTCCTTGTCGGTGAACCAGAGAGCGTTGATCTCCGTGTAGGCGACCCATTCTGCCGGAAGAGCATCCTCGGTGAAGATCGCATTCACGGGACACTCGGGTTCACAGGCGCCGCAGTCGATGCACTCGTTCGGATCGATGTACAGGGTTCGGTCGGCGTCGCCATCGTAGTGGATGCAATCGACCGGGCAGACGGACACGCACGCCGTGTCCTTGGTATCGACGCAGGGCTCGGCGATCACGTAGGTCATCAGGCTTCTCCTGGGGTCGTGGATTCTTCATCAGGCAGGAGGCCCAGCGGCACTCCCAACGCTCGCCCTGAGCGTACCACGCAGAGCGCCTCCGGCGGGGCCGACCTTGCGACCCCGACGCCTACATCTGCGGCTCGTACTCCGGGTCGAGGTACTTCCCCGGGTCCTCCTCGAAGTCCAGCTTGCAGCCACGGCTGCAGAAGTAGTACGTCTCGCCGTCGTATTCGAACTTGAGGTCGGAGGCCGTATCGACCTCCATCCCGCACACGGGGTCCTTCGCGGAAGCCATCCTTCTCCTCCGGCCGACCCGCCGGTCCCATCTTCGATCATCCCGTCGAAACCGAAACGCCATCCCGAGTCTACGCCCACCGTGAAGCTCTGGCCTCCACGAGTTCGCGAAACGGTCGACCTTTGTACCGATCGGCGCGCACCACCTCAACGAGCAGCGTAGGATGCGAGCCATGGATCCGAAGCTGGTCGCGGACTCACGGCGAACGCTCGAATCCGAGCGCGAGCGAATAAGGGTCGAACTCTCCGAGGAAGTCGAACACCCGCGGGTTGCGCACGGCGCGCAGACCGCCGCCGCCACGGAAGTGTCCGAGAGCCAGCGCGGCCAGCAGCTCCGCGAGCGAGAAGAGCACCACCTCGCCCAGATCGAAGGAGCGCTGCGGCGCATCGACGCAGGGGCGTTCGGGCTTTGCCAGACGTGCGGCAAGCCGATAGCCCCGGAGCGCCTCGAGGCCCTGCCGTGGGCCCAGGACTGCGTCGACTGCCACGCCAAGAGGCGACGCTAGGCTCTTGCAGGCGCCGGGCGCCTGCGTTCGAGGCTCTCAGCGCGGTCGACCTGATCCGTATCGAACCTGGCGATCCGGTCGGCGACTTATACTCGTTGCGTGGTTGGCCTGATCCTCGGCATTGTGATCCTCGTGGCCGTCGTCATAGCGGTCGCGATCTCGGCTCGGGCGCGGCCCGTCGGGAGGTTCGAGCGAATCGTGCGGTGCCGGGCGGGGCACCTGTTCACCACGACCCTGGTGCCTGGCGCGTCTCTCAAGGCCGTGCGGCTCTGGAACGTCCGCTTCGAGCGGTGTCCCGTCGGCCGGCATTGGAGCATCGTGGCGCCCGTTGACCCGTCCACCTTGAGCCCCGACGAGATCGCGGCTGCGCGTACGTACCACGACGTGCGCATTTCCTAGGCGGTCAGGCGGGGCGTCCGAGACGCAAATCAGGGCCGCCTCCAGGCCGAGACCGTCCGCGGACCAGACGGGGTCAGACCGCCGTCGCAACCACTCGGATCGCGCTCCCGGCCCGACGTGACCATGAGCCGATTGCGCCCGGCATCCTTGGCCTCGTAGGTGCGCGCCTGGGCCACCAATGTCATCGCCCGAGGCCAACTGCCGTCAGAGGCGCTGGCGACTCTTTCGCTGCTGACACCGGCAGACTAGCGAGGTAGAATGCACGTCTGATCAGACGTGAGGATTTGCTCACGAGCGTCCCAGGGGTGCGGCTGTTGCCCGAAAACCTCGGCCAAGACGAGTTTGAGCTCCTCGCCCGCATCGCCCACCGCTATTACGCCGATGGACGCACGCAGGAGGAGATCGCTCGGGAGTTCGCGCTCTCGCGCCCCAAGGTACAGCGGCTCCTGGAGCGCGCCCGCTGGTCGGGGATCGTTGACATCCACATCGAGGCGCCGCCCTGGCTCAACCTCGACCTGGAGGCGCAGCTGCGGGAGACCTTCGGGCTGACGGACGTCATCGTGGCCCCCCGACGCGAGGACCCGCGGTCGCAGCGCGAGGAGGTCGCCCGGAGCGCGGCCCGCTACCTGGAGCGGCGGCTCCACGACGGCTGCGTCATCGCGGTGAGCCACGGTCGGGACACGGCCGAGGTGCACCGCTTCTTCCGGCCCCGCCACCGCTTCGATTGCACGTTCGTGAGTGCCATGGGCGGCTCCCCACGCCTGGACGAGCCGACGAACCCGAACGACATCTGCCGGGCCCTCGCTGAGCGCGCGGGCGGCCGTGCCGTCGGCCTCTATGCGCCGGCGTACGTCGAGAGCGCCGAGATGCGCGATCGCCTCCTCGAGCAGGAAGCGGTCGCGGTCCCCCTTCGCCTGGCGGCGAACGCGGACGTTGCGCTCGTCGGCATCGGGGGCACAGACGACGCCTGCACCATGGTCCGCAGCGGCTGCTTCTCCAGAGAGGAGATCGCCCGGCTGCGCGGGGCCGGCGCGGTGGGCGACGTCCTCGGCAACTACGTGGACACGCTCGGCCGGCGGATCGCGTCGCTCGGCAGCGGCCGCCTGATCGGCCTGTCGATCGACGACCTGCGCCGGATCGAGACCGTCGTGTCGGTCGTGAGCGAGGCGGAGAAGCCGCCGGCAATCCTGGGCGTGCTCCGATCGGGCGTCGTGGATGTCCTCGTCGTCGACGAGGGCAATGCGCAAGCCGTGCTGGATCTCGCGCGGAGGCCCGACGAGACGAGCCCGGCCGACGGGGCGATCCGCGAGACCGCGGGGAGGAGGTGATCGGCCGGAGAGATTCCGAGTTCGCAGGCATCCCCAGCGACTAGGTCCCCGCAGTTGCGTCCCACCCGAAAGAAGGAGGTGCGCGCGTGCCGGTAGTGCCAACCCGCGAGATCCTCAACCGCGCGTTTACCGAACGCTACGGCGTCGCGGCCATCAACATCATCAACGACCTCTCGATGGAGGCCGTCCTCGCCGCCGCCGAGGAGCTCAAGGCCCCCGTTATCCTCCAGACCTCGGTCAAGCACGTGAAGATGACCGGGCTCGACGCCATGTACGCGATGTGGGTGGAGTACACCAAGCACGTCTCCGTCCCAGTCGCCCTCCACCTGGACCACTGCCCGGAGCGGGACGTCATCAGCGCCTGCCTGGCCAAGGGCTGGAACTCGGTCCTCTTCGACGCCAGCAAGCTGTCGGTCGAGGAGAACAAGCGCCAGTGCGCCGAGGTGGTCGCCGAGGCTCGCCGCTACGGCGCCGACGTCGAGGGTGAGATCGAGGGCTTCAAGCGCACCGAGGAGATGACCGGCGATGAGGCCGAGCATGTCCAGAGCCTCGAGACTGTCGTCGACTTCGTCCGCGAGACCGGCGTCGATGTCTTCGCGCCCGCCATCGGCAACGCCCACGGGATGTACAAGACGACGCCACACCTCGACAGCCAGCGGGTCACCGACATCGTCGAGGCGACCGGTATTCCGGTGGCGCTCCACGGCGGCACCGGCATGACCCCGGAGCAGTTCAGCGACCTGATCGCCCGCGGCTGCGCCAAGGTGAACATCTCGACGGCGCTCAAGATCGCCTTCATGAAGTCCGGGTACGACTTCATGACCGAGCACCCGGGTGACTACGACCCGCCCAAGATCTTCACTGCCCAGCGCGCCGCGGTGATGGAAATGGCCAAGTATCACATCCGGTTGTTCGGCAGCGAAGGCAAGGCCTGGACATGAACGCGCTGGTCTTCGACTGCGACGGCGTCCTCGCGGACACCGAGCGGTACGGGCACCTGCCGTCGTTCAACCAGACCTTTGTAGAGTTCGGGCTCCCTCTCGAGTGGTCGGAGGAGGAGTACGGGCGAAAGCTGCTCATCGGTGGCGGCAAGGAGCGCATGGCGAGCGAGCTGACGCCCGATTTCGTCCGGGCGAACGGCCTGCCGGCCGACCCCGACGCGCTGGCGGCCGAGGTCGCGAAGTGGCACAAGCGCAAGACCGCCCTCTACACGGAGATGGTCGCCGCGGGGGAGCTGCCGCCGCGGCCGGGCATCCGGCGGGTCATCTCCGACGCGCAGGACGCGGGCTGGAGGCTGGCGGTCGCATCGACATCGGCGGAGGCTTCCGTCCACGCCATCCTCGAGTACGCGGTCGGCAAGGAGCGCGCCGACCGCTTCGACGTGTTCCTGGCCGGCGACTGCGTTCCGAAGAAGAAGCCGGCGCCCGACATCTACCTCCTGGCGCTCGAGAAGCTCGGCGTCGACCCAGCTGGGGTGCTCGTCGTGGAGGACTCGCGCAACGGGCTCGAGGCGGCCTACGCCGCGGGCCTGCGCTGCCTCGTCACGGTCAACGGCTACACCGAAAAGGAGGACTTCAGCGAGGCGATCCTCGTCGTTTCGTCCCTGGGCGACCCGGATGGGGAGCACACGACCGTCATCGCCAACCGCTCGGCCGCCCGGCCGGGTGCGTACGTGACGCTCGCCGACCTGGAGGCCTGCCTCGCCCCGCAGCTCCGTCCGGCATCCCTGTGAAGCAAGCAGAAGGAGGTCCCTATGGCTAAGGCGTCGTTCGACGACGTCGACCTCGTGCTGAAGACGATGGCCACCACGATCGTCGACAACGCGGTGTACTTCGCCCAACTCGACTCGGTCGTCGGGGACGGCGACTTCGGATACTCGTTGCGCAACGGGTTCGAGGTCGTGGTCGCCGACTACGACACGTTCGACAAGTCGAGCGTGGGAGCCGTGCTCAAGAAGATCGGCCTCACCCTCGCCGGCAAGGTCGGAGGGGTTTCCGGCCCCATATGGGGTACGGCATTCCTCCGGGCGGGCGTTGTGGCTGCCGATCGGACCGAGCTCGCGCCCGAGGACGTGATCGCGATGTTGCGCGCCTCGATCACGGGGATCATGGCCCGCGGCGGCGCCTCGCTGGGCGAGAAGACGCTGCTGGACGCCCTTGTTCCGGCAACCGATTCCATGGAGGCGGCGATCGGCGACCCGGCGATGCAAGGCGACCACGGCGTCAAGGCGATCCAGCATGCCGCGGACGTGGCGGTGAAGGCGGCGGAAGACACCAAGTCCATGCTGGCGATGCGCGGTCGGGCCGCGTACACCGGCGAGCGGAGCATCGGCTCCGTCGATGCCGGCGCGACGGCGATCGGCGTAATCCTCCAGGCCATCGCGTCGGCTTGGCGCGAGAAGTACGGAAAGGAAGCACAGGCGTGAGGAAGTTCCTGAACGACCCGAAGAAGTTCGTGCCCGAGTTCCTCGAGGGCATCATGCTCGCGAGCGGCGGCACGCTCAAATACGAGCCGAAGTACAACCTGATCTACCGGGCCGACATGCCCAAGAAGGATCGGGTCTCGATCATCCAGGGGTCCGGGTCCGGCCATGAGCCGGCACACACGATGATCGTCGGCCCCGGCATGCTCGACGCGGCATGCCCCGGCGACGTCTTCGCCGGCCCGCCCGTTGAGTTCGTCACCGAGACGTCCAAGCTGATGGACACCCCGGCGGGCGTGCTCTACATCGTCAACAACTACACGGGCG
>Ga0187889_10000680_pt1 | contig 39732 bp, 31 predicted proteins | sample June2016WEW_7_10_2_FD_132992 | JGI IMG/M metagenome (GOLD analysis project Ga0187889, IMG submission 132992) | Peatland microbial communities from SPRUCE experiment site at the Marcell Experimental Forest, Minnesota, USA - June2016WEW_7_100 | ecosystem: Environmental > Terrestrial > Soil >... | reverse complement strand
CTCTTCCACGGTTCACCCTCGCCTTTCCGCGCATCCTAGCGCCGGTTGGGGTGAACCCCAAGCTCAGAAACTGTAGCTTAGCAATGCTCTCAACTCACTCTCATTTCCGCTGACGGCGGACACTTTGAAAACAAAATGGTTCGTTCGCACAGTCCTCGCGAGATGTTGAGGCTCGGTGCCGCCTTCATCCCGCAGGGAAACCGCGTTTTCACTGACCTAACGGTTCGCGAGAACCTCGAAATAGGTGGCATCACTCTACCCAATGGTGCGCGGCTGAAGGAGGGAATCGACCGTGTCTTCACTTTGTTCCCAGTCCTAAAATTACGCCTATCTCAGAGAGCGGGAACGCTCTCAGGCGGCGAACAACAGATGCTGGCTCTTGCCAACGCCTTGATTCTGTCGCCCCGCCTACTTCTGCTTGATGAGCCATCTCTTGGGCTCGCTCCGGCCTTATTGACTCAGACTTTTGGACGCATCCGTGAGATTAGCCTCGACCACGGGACTGCCATCCTGATCGCGGAGCAGAAGATCCGCGAAGTGTTCAAGATCGCCCAACGCGTGTTTGTGCTTCGTAATGGGCATGTGTCATTCTCCGGTGGAACGGACGCCTTGGACGCTACGAAGCTCCGGCAGGTCTACCTGTGAAGTAAGTCTTCAGTGCCTTTCGGCCTGCGGTCCTTGCCCGTCGTCTTCGATGTCAGTTCTGGTATCAGTTTGAGGGGCATTTCGCAGCATGATCGGATAGATTGACCAATAGGGCCGGACCGGGAAGGGTGCTGCTCAACCAGCAAGCTCCACAGTACGGCCTGACTGTCTACAATGACCGTCTGCTACATTTCACCCCGAAAAAGTTGGGAACAACCTGGGAACAAAATCTGCCGAATACCGTCCAAAACGGTGGTACTAGACGTAGGAAAAGACAAGACGAACCAACTACTTAGCATTTCCGCTTCTATCTTCTAAGCAGAGCGTCCGGAGTTCGAGTCTCCCCGGGCGCGCCACTCCTTTCAATTCCCACCATGTAACCCGGCACGTCCCGCGACCTTGTATCGAGGGGGAGAGGCAGTTCTTATGCGGCTCACCCACATTGACCGGAAATCCTGACCGATTTTGTCGTCCATAAACTCATCGGGGGTTAGCACGCAAGTCCAGTTCTCCATTCAAGATTGCTTCCCAATCAGAGCTTCTCGGGCCAATTCTCATCAGGGCTAACCGGAAGCGGCTGATTGGGACCCGGATTGGCGAAACGGTGTTGACAAAGCGTAGTTCGCAAGCATAGATTAGTGTAACAATTAGATAGTGTGTGACTCTACTATATGCAGTAAATGTACTGAGCGCATATCCTGTTGTGAGACAGGAGGGGCAATTCATCGGCCACGTCGGGGAAGGTGCGGAGTTCCGAAATCCATCCGAGAGGAGAAACACCATGGACTTGAATCAATATCGGGCGATCGACCCGGTTGCTTTGATCCTGCACGGTAAGGCGCTAGAGATTTACTACTTAATTCATCACCCGCACGTAGCGTCGGTTCAAGAGTTGCAGCAGGCGCTAGCGTCTGCAACGCCCGAAGAGCGCCAAGCCATGCTTGGCCAGGCCAAGGCATTAATCGCATGCGGGACGGCAGTCGAAAAAGCGATCGAGACAATACCTGCGAAGCCGGCAATAAAATAGTTAACATAGCCTGACGTGCAAGTAGTTATTCAGGGAGCTGACTAACCCGAGTTCTTGCACCGCGGCGAACGAGAGAGTCTACCCCCCAGCATCAGGCTGTTAAGCCGTGTTTTGCACAACCAGGGGCTATAGGGCGCAGCAGCAGCGTACGTACTGCCTCCGTCAAAGGTCGGCCCGTTCTTGTTTAGCGCGGAACCGGGAAATCGACGCACTCCATAACCCGGCACGTGCTTGTTCGCCGACAGGGTGAAACAATTCCCCTACGGTTCGCCGCCATCGGATGGGAATCCTGAGCGATCCTGTCGCGCATGTACTCGCCCTAATCCGACGATGCGACTGCACATCGAGGTGACCGCTAGCAGATTGGGCCCCAGGATAACTGCCGAGTGGCCAACCATTTTCATGACCACGTGCAGTGGTCTTCCTGCAACCGTGGAGTGCGCGTGACGAATTTCGTTTAGGCCCTGGATAAAAACTTGTGATTTAGATGAAACGGAAGTCAGTGCTGTGTCACTACAATTACAGTAGAGACAACGACGGGTTCCTGCAAGCTTGACAAGACCGCGCGGAGTTCATGATTTGTTGACGAGACTCTGGCAGAGTCTCCGCTCGCGTCCACGCTTTCGTGTCAGCGCTGCGCTCCCTAGGGAGCAGAGCGGCTGGAAAGGAGGTCCCTGGACGGAAAAGCCTTCCTGGAAGCCCCGGGAGTCAGGACTACTCACTGGAAGAAGTCGGGCCTAAGGGCGTTTAGGCACCTCTATTCAGAAGTGCCAGAAAGGAACGATATGACTTTCAGATTTAAACCTATTCTTGTCTCTCGTCCGGGGACGAACAAGGATCATTGGTTCACAATCGGACAGTTTCCGATCTCCAGACACATGTCGTTGATAGTCGGTCTCGTGATGGTTTTGGGTCTTACTTTCACTGTGGCCGCGTCTCCGCAAGACCAGCGTTCGCCGGAACTCTTTGCAGCCATCCCGCACGATCAACTCCCTGCGGCGACACCTACACAGTCAAGGCGTCTCGCGCAAATTCGCCGTCTTCCCACTACCGGAGCCTTGCACCTCGTGAAGACCAACCAAAAAGCCTTGCTAGGCGATCAGTTTACCCTTTCGATCCCGGGTGATGGCATGTTCAAAGTGAGGCGTACCGGTGGTGAGGGCCAAAATGAGCAGAATTTCACATGGTTTGGCAAGCTCTCAGATGGTGTGCCTGGCACCGCTACTTTTGTCGTGCGCAAAGGAATCGTGACCGGGTCTATCAGATCTGCCGAAGGTCTCTATCGCCTTCAGTACATTGGCAGAGGAATCCACGCTGTCGTCAAGGTGGACACTTCAAAACTTCCGCCGGAGGAAACTCCTGACTTCCCGGAAAGGGAGCTACAGCCCCAGGAACACAAGCCGGGGCCTACTGACCGGGGCGAGAACACGGCTGATGTCATGCCTACGCAGATTGATGTGCTAATTGCCTACACCCCGGCAGCAAAGACTGCGGCAACGGCAGTGACGACCGACATCGATACGCTGATTGCCACTGCGGTAGCTGAGAGCAACGCAGCGTATGTCAACAGCTCGGTGAATGTTCACCTTAATTTGGTGAGCAGTTTTCAGGTTGACTACTCAGAGTTGAAAGCGGATGGTATTACACAAAAGTCCTATCCCGACATCCTTGCAGACTTCGTTGCGATGCCCAATGTGCACACGCGTCGTTTAACGTCGGGCGCCGACCTCGTCGCCCTGATAATTGATCAGCCAAGCGCTTGCGGATACGCTGATGCAATTATGGCTGATGCTTCGACAGCCTACGTGATCGTTCATTACAACTGCGCGATCGGATACTATTCCGTCGCCCATGAATTTGGACACCTCATGGGTTGTAGGCACGATCCAGATGTCGATCCTACTGACACGCCCTTTTCTTATGGCCACGGGTACGTCCACCACGGGACCGGTTCGACCGATCCATCTTGGCGAACGGTCATGGCATACGGAACCACCTGCAACGGGTGCCCGCGATTGCAGTATTTTTCAGACCCGGACATCAAATACAACGGTTATCCGATGGGAACTGCCACGAGGAATGACTGCCACCGTGTCCTCAATGAAACCGCATCGACCGTGGCGGCCTTCTATCGCCGACCACATATCACATTTCCAAGATGCCTCCCTGGCATGTTCCACTTTGCCCCATGTATGGCCGGTGGACGACCTGGCATTCAGCGGGCGGTCTGCGAGAATGGACAATTGATCAGGACCGGCTCGTGCGTGCCGTTGTCGATCTCCCCATGACTGGTTCTCGCTGCACGAGGCTTACCAAACGACACGGTCTTTGACACCGACAGGAGCGGCCCTCGCATTAAGGGCCGCTTCTGTGCGGTCTATCTCCTCGAGGCACATGCCACGGAAGGTTCAGCCACTAAACCGATTTGCCGCATCGGAGGCTTTCTGCAGATTGACCCAGCATCGGTGACGTTCACGGCCACGGTCTCGCCCTCGGCGGCGACCGGGACGATCACGTTCAAAGATGGAGCGACGACGCTCGGCACTGGGGCACTCGGCGGCGGTCACGCGACGTACAGCACTGGCGCACTGACGGGCGGGTCGCACGCCATCACCGCGTCCTACGCTGGCGACACCAACTACAACACCAGCACATCCTTGACGCTGACGCAGACCGTCAACAAGGCCTCGACGACGACCACCGTGACGTCATCGCTGAATCCTTCGACCTGCCAGACGTCGGTGACCTTCACGGCCACCGTGTCACCCTCCTCGGCTGCCACGGGCACGGTAAACAGCGGTGTCGCCACCTACACGACATCTACCCTGGGCGCTGGTTCGCATTCCACGACACCCATTTTGCGATGGCGCGCAACAACGTTTCCGCGCCGATGATGAAGACCTTCTGAATCCGGTTGTCACTCGTGCCGCCGAAAACTAACGCGCGAACCGGATCATCAGGCTTATCTGCCCCCTAATGCCCCTTCGTTTTTTGCTAAGTCCCAACCAATCAGGAGGATATTGGTAGGGGCGGTGGGGATCGAATTGTCAACTAACTTGACTAAGTCCCACGCTCTCACGGTGCTATCCCCCGCCGACCAAATGAATTGGAGCCAAATGGAGCTAAGAGCGACGCGTATGCGTCTCTTCCTGGGCCCTACGTTTGGTTATGGACAACACTAACCTGGATGTTGATTGCATGCCAAGAGTCCTGTATAAACGATGCACTTCTCGACACAGGTACTGGCGGACACCATCCGAACCGGAGCGGATATGAGACTGCAATTCCCGAAGGCATTGTTGCTGGCAAGCCTGTTCTTTCTTCCCGGAGCCCTCTGGGCCGGAGACGACATTCCGAAGGCGGCCTGGAAGCGGCCTATCGGCCTGCCCCTGGCGAACCCCGGCGTCACCAAGGCCAACCAGCAATGGATGATTCTCGACGACTACTGGCAGGGCGCGCCGGTCGGCGGCTTCGGCGCAGGCACGTTCTCGCGCACCTTCCGGGGAGACTTCGCCCGCTGGCACCTGAGGGCGGGCGTGCACAAATATCAGCCGGTCATCTCCAACGCCTTCGCCATGTACCAGAAGAGCGAGGGGGCGGCCCAGGGCGTCGCACAGGTGTTGACGGCGGCGCATACCGGGGGCGGTCTGCTCGGCGCGTGGACTTGGGACTACCCGGTCGGCGCGGGCGACTACTACGCCCTATACCCCAAGTCCTGGTTCGATTACCGCTGGGAGAAGTTCCCCGCGCATGTCTGGGTCGAGCAGTTCTCGCCCATCCTGCCGAACAACTACAAGGAGACGAGCTACCCGGTGGCCGTCTACCGCTGGCATGCCGAGAATCCCACCGACAAGGCAGTGACCGTATCGGTGATGTTCTCCTGGACAAACATGGTCGGATGGTTCCGCGACGAAGTGCCCATGTTCACTTTCCGCCGCAACCAGGGCAACATCAACCGCTTCGCGTCGGAATCTGTGGGCGCGGCGGGGACGATGAAGGGAATCGTCTTCGATCGCGTCCGGCAGATGCCCGTGCAGGACGACTTCGACGGCCAGATGGCCATTGCTACTCTCGAATCGCCCGGCGTTGAGGTCACCTACCAAACTAGCTTTTATCCGACCCTCGCCGGAAGGGAGGAGTGGGAACCGTTCTCGCGCGACGGCAAGCTGCCCAACGACAATCGCAACTGGCTCTCGATCAGAGAGGATGTGGCTGGAGCCATCGCAATTACCTTTACGCTCAAGCCGGGCGAGAAGCGCGTGGTTCCCATCGTCCTGACCTGGGACTTCCCCATCGTCCAGTTCGGCGAGGGGCGCAAGTGGTACCGCCATTACACGAACTTCTACGGCACGAGCGGGCAGAACGCATGGAAGATCGCGAAGGACGGTTTGCTCAACGCGGACGCGTGGAGCGACGCGATTGATCGATGGCAGGCACCGTACATCAACGACGAAAGCAAGCCGCTGTGGTACCGGAGCATGCTGTTCAATGAGCTGTACATCGTCGCCGACGGCGGTTCGTTTTGGGGGCGTCCGGTGGGCTCGCCTGAGGGCTCGCCGGAAGTGTTCTCTTTCCTGGAGTCCGCCGACTACACCTACTACTCCTCCCTCGACGTGCTGTTCTACGGCTCGCTGCCCGTGGCGAAGTTTTGGCCGAACCTTGACAAAGACCTATTGCGGCGCTTTGCCGACACGGTGCCGCAGGAGCAGCCCGAGAATGTCATCTGGCTGTGGAAGATCTTTCGCTCGGGCGGGATGCACACCCGCGAGCAAAAGAAACGGGGTATTGTGGCCCACGACCTCGGCAGTGTGGGAGGCGACCCGTTCTTCCAGGTCAACGACTTCGTCTGGCAGGACACCAACGACTGGAAGGACCTCAACAGCAATTTCGTCCTGATGGTCTGGCGGGATTACGTCCTCAACGGGAACAAGGACACCGAGTTCCTGCGTTACACCTGGCCCGCCGTGCAGGAGGCGATGAAATACCTGCGCCAGTACGACCGCAACGGCGACGGCCTGCCCGAGAACGACGGCGTTCCCGACCAGACCTACGACGGCTGGATCGTCCAGGGCGAAAGCGCCTATTGCGGGAGCCTCTATCTCGCGGCGCTGCGGGCGGCGGAGGAGGTGGGGCACAAGCTCGGGCATCCGCAGGAAGCCGCCAGCTACCACGAGCTATTCCTGAAGGCGCAGAAGAGCTACATCGAGAAGCTGTGGACCGGCGAGTACTTCCGCTACGACACGCAGAGCGAGTACAAGGACAGCATCCAGGCCATGCAGTTGGCCGGGCAGTGGTACGCCACCATGACCGGCCTGGGCGACCTCGTGCCGAAGGAGATGCAGCGGGCGGCGTTGAAGAAGGTCTTCGACTTCAACGTGATGAAGTTCGGCAACGGCGAGCTGGGCGCGGTGAACGGCATGCGTCCCGACGGACAGGTCGTACATACGACTGAGCAGATCCAGGAAGTGTGGGTCGGCACGACGTTCGCCTTGGCCGCGATGCTGCTGCAGGACGGGATGAAGGAGGAGGCCTACAAGACGGCCTGGGGCGTCTATGACGTGAGCTACAACAAAAAGGGCTACTGGTTCCGCACGCCGGAGTCCTGGGACAGCGAGATGAGGTATCGCGCCCAGATGAACATGCGCCCGGCGGCCGTCTGGGCCATGGAGATGCTTGCGCCGCCGTCAACGGCCAAGTACGTTTCATCACGTTAAGGGGAAAGCGCGATGGCCACCCGTTTGTCGTCAGGGCCCAAGGCTCGCCACAGCAAGAGAGAACCTCCACTGTGGGCCACCCGGAGGGATGCGGTACCCACGCGGATATCAGCGGCCTGGTGACAGCGGTCGGTGTAGTGGACTATCCCTGCCTTCGTTCGGGCTTGAAAACGAGGTCGAGTTTGCCGCCCACCGCGCGGAGTTTTATCAGCGGAAAGTGTGCAGGTCAAATGTTCGTTTCCCGTAGTTCGTTGACCATTGACCTGAGCTCAGCCACGGCCGTTGGATCCATGTCTCCCGGACGATTGACGAGAGGGTCTAACTCGTCGCAGCGCTTTCTATAGACGTCGACCTTCTTATCGTGTTGCGACACGTCGACGAATTCGTTCCATTCGGCCGGATGAAGACTCTTTCCCTCTAGAAAGCACTCAATCAGGTCAGCCACTTCGAGGGCATTCATATTCCTGTTCGACTTATGAATGAACATCCTTTCCCCTGCCGCAATAATTGCCACATGGACGGTGGCCAGAACCAGATGTGCCTGCCGCCGAGAAAGTCTCCAGTGATTCGAAACCCGGTCGAGCTGGCTACCCGTCCTTCAATAATACGGCTCATACGAGATACGCTTGGTCATTCTGTTCGGGTAGAGCCACCAAAAAATCTGGTGGCCTCCAAGGGTAATCCTTTGCGTGCCCACAGACAGGATGATTCGCGAGCGGAGTACGAACTTGCCGGAGCGATCGTAGGTCAAGCGTTCCAAGAAAGGTGTCGTGAAAACAGCCTGACAAATGTCGAAGAACCTGTCTTCTTCCTTTCTATTACTTTGCTCCCTGCGGCTTGCAAGAAAAATCTCTCCGTTGGTGCCCTGCCCGATGGTAAACCAGACTCCAAAACCCGAGTCCACCTGCCCTCGGATGCAAGCCGAGCGCGGATTCATGGGATTAATTTTGAAATTCCAACCGGGAAGACGCGCTCTGGGGTCCTGATCCTCGACCAGTTGCAGTACGGCACTTTTCTCGGGAAGACCTCTTACCATTGCCTCCAACCGATCAAGAACCCGCGTTGAGTTTATGCTTCTTTTCACCATGCCGAGGGGGGCCATAAATCAATATGCCTGCCACCAATCAGTCTCCCACCAATTCTGAATACATTCCCTACATAATCGTCTACAGCTTTCCATCCCCACCCGATTCTCAGCCACTGGTTACTATTGAACAAGCCCGGCATACCGAGCCTGGCTCTCCCAAACAATACGGATTCGGCCGGGCCCGCCGCTGCGTCCACAAAGGCGCCTGGAATGCTGGCCATGGCCATATTCATGCCGTTGGCACTCACAATGTTCTCGGTCACTCGGACTACGTTCCCTTGGGCGTCGCAAATGGCATCGCCCCCAAAGCAAGAAACGTACACCTCTCCATCCGGCCCCACGCCGTAGGTCGTACCTGGCGGCTGGGGTTCCACCCACTTACCCCCAGTTTCTTTACATTCTTTAGGACTGGAGTTTCGGTCAATGGATTCAACCCCGGTTCCTTTCTTGTTCAGGTAAATACACGGATCGGCAGCAAAGGCTAAGGCTACTCTGGCGGCATACTCGGCTTCGGCGCGCGCAGCCTCCATGCCAAAGCAGTTGCCGAAGGCGCAACCACCGTCAATGCCATCATCGCTGGTACCCAGCGAGTTCATGAACGCCTCTCGTGCCGCCAGCATGTCTCTCATGCCTATGCCAGGGTTGCTGGCATCCCCAGCCCAACTTGCCCACCCCCCGCCAAGCCAAGTATCTATGCCGGCTGCAATAATCGGGTCGGCCCCGCCCGCGCCAGGGTCGCAAATGCCTCCACCGCTGTTACCGCCGTCGGGGTCGCTTAGCCCACACCAACCGGACGGATCAATGCCGTTCACCGGATCATTCTCCACGTAGGTGTAGCGGTTCCACGACTGCGGATCGCCCAAGGCCGCCGGGGCTAGGTCCGGCGACAGGAACCGCCCCAGGTTGCTCGCGTACATGCGCCCCGTTGTGTAGTCGTTCCCCGTCTCGCTGTCGCGATCGTACGTCGTGAACTTCTGCTTCGTGGTCGTGCCGGTTTCGTACCACTTCTCCCCGAACGGGTAATGGCCCAACTCGCCAACGATAGCCCCGTTAGCGTTCGTCAGCACCCGCGCCGAGAGATGGTCCTGGTGGAAGTAGGTCGTCGCCCCGTTTTCGAGCTTCGCCACGCGCGCCCCGCCGGAGTAAATATACTCTCGCGAAGGCGTGCCAATCCCCGCTCCGTTGTCGTACTCGGCAATCACTTGGCTGCCTGAGTAGACGTACACCGTGGAAATGCCATTCGCCGTTTTCGACACGCGCAGCCCGTTCCCGTCGAAAGCGTACGTCCCCAGCGTCGTACCCCCGTTGGCCGCGGTGACGATGCGGTTTGCCGCGTCATACACCAGCGTATGCACTCCGTCGTTGGTCATGTTGCCGTTGGCATCGTAGGCGTACCCAGTACCCGTATCAATCAACCGGTTCGTCGTGGTGCTAGCGGCGACTTGCATCGCCGGCGGCGGAAGCTGCCCAGCCTGCTGGAACTGCTGCGCAGACGCCGTGTCGCCTTGCACGGCCTGATTCAGGCGGTTGCCCCACTGATCGTAGGTCCACATCAGGTCCCACTTGGGATACGCCGTCGAGCCTGCCGTGACGGCTTGCGCCAACCGATGCAATGGGTCGTAGACGTAAGTCGAACTGCGACCGCTCTGCACCGTGTCCTGGATGCACTGTAACTGTCCGTTGTTTCCCGCCGCACCTATGGGGCAGTTCGTGGCGTCCTGTTTGTACCAGTAGCTCGCGCTGAAAAGCGTGCTGCTGTTGTAGGCGTAAGTCAAGCTGCTGAGCTGGAGCGTGTCGGGCTTGTACGTGAAGGCAGCCGCCACGCCGTTGCCGTAGTTGAGCCCGGTGACCTGTCCCGCAACGTTGTAGGCGATGCCGCTTGTGTAGTTCACTGCGCCGCTCGTGACGCCGGTGAGGCGCCCCACATTGTCGAGGTTCTGCTGCACCGTGGTCCCGGAGGGATAGTGGATATAGGTCAGCTCGCCAGCGTCGTTGTACTGGTAGCTGGTGGTATAGGTCATGTTGTTGATGACCTTGTCCACGCTCGCCACGCGGCCCATGCCGTCAGTCGAGTAGTGATAAGTTTCCAAGCTGGTCCCATTGCTCATGCTCACGAGCCGCCCGCTGTTGTTATTCGCGGCGCTTGTGCCGTAAGTGATCGTGACGCCAGGTGTTGCCGGGACGCCCGTCGCACCGCTCACGTTGTAGCTCACCGCCGTCGGTCGGTTCAGACCGTCGTACGTATATGTCGTGACGACGCCCCGTGCGTCCGTCGTGGTCAGAAGGTTGCCGTAATCATCATAACCGTCCTGGTTGCAGGTGCTCCCTGTCTTTGTCCCAAAACAGGCCATCCCGGCCTCGGGCATGGTGCTGATGGTGAGCCGCCCCAGCGCGTCATAGACATTCGTGCGCGTCTGCGCGCCCTGCGTCACCTGGGTCAAACGGTCCAGTGCGTCGTAGGAGTAGAGGGTGACGTAAGGAGTGCTGCCCAGAGGTTGGGCGTCAGCGCCGCCGGTGAGGGCCGAGCCGGAGGCGGAGAAGGATACCGGAGAGAAGCCCGCGCTGCTGGAGCTGGATGTGGAGACAGAGTAGTTTGTGTTCGAGCCGGCGGTCTTGGCGGTGAGGGTGAGCGTGGTTCCGTTGGGTGGCAGCGTGGCGGTCACGGGCAAGGAACTGGCGTTGATCGCATTCTTCAAGTTCAACGCAACAGATGGGGCGCTGTCCGACTGGCCGTAGTTGACAGAGGCGACGAGGCCACTGACGGTGATGGAGACGGTGCCGGCGTCGTAGGTGGTGCCGCTGTTGCTGCCTCCGCTGAGCGCGCCGGAGGAGGGAGTCACCCAGAAGGAACCGCTACCAAAATGGCTGGGGTCATTGCTCTGCTTGGAGGTGGTGAAGGAATAGTTGGTGGAGGAGCCCGTGGTCTTCGACCAAACGGTGACGGTGCTTCCGCTGGCGGTAGCCACCACGGGCGAGGAGCTGGCGTTGAGAGCATAAGCCAGGCCCGAGGCCATGGTGCCGGCCGTATCCATTTGCCCGTAGGTGATCGAAGCGTTAAACCCGTTCACCGTCACGGAGACGGAGCCGGAATCGTAAATCGTGTACGGGCAACTGCCTGCGCCGGCGGACTGGCAGGGATCGAGCGTGGCGGACTGCTCGTAACCGTTGACGGTCAGGGTGCGGGTGCCTCGCGTGCCGGACATGGAACGCTCCGAGCCGGTGATGGTGACCGGTCCGCTACCGGAGGTGGCTGGGCTCGGGCTGCCGCTAGGCTCGTCCACTTCGATGAGGCGGCCGAGGCCGTCACTGACGGACTTACGCTGCTTGCCGGCCGGGTCCGTCGTGGTCACCGTCCTGAGCGAGTACGATGCCGAACTCTGTCCGCCATCGGGGCCAATCGTCGCTGTGGGACGCCCCAGGGCGTCATAGTCGGTTTCACTCCAGTATTGCGCCGTACTGTTGTGCGGATTGCTGGCCCGATAGGCTCTGCCCAGCGGATCGTACTGCGTATCCACAATGGATTGGACGGCACCAGACCCGTCCATGGATTGCTGCCTGATCGCGCGTCCCAGCGTGTCCACGAACGTCTGCTGCTCCACGACTGTCCCGTTCTGTAAAGGCGATTTCACAAGCGCCCACAGCGCTGGATCGTTGTACTGGTAGATGATGTGCTTTTGGTCTGGGCGCTTTATGTCAGCCACTCGCCCCATGTTGTCATAGGCGAACGATGTGGTTTGGCTGTTCTCATCTGTCGAGGTGAGCACCAGTCCCGTGTTCAGATCGTAGGTCGCGCTGGTTATGAGCTGTGTCGGAGAGGTTCCGATGGTCACGGAATCTGGGTACGCATACTGCGTCGCACCTGAATAGTTCCACTGCTTTGTCTGGCAGCAGTTCAACTGGGCCGTCAAGACATTCCCGAACACATCATAGGTGGAAACCCTGGGAATCAGATGGTACTGACCGGAGGGCAAAATATTCCACCGCGTAACTGTCGTCGGGTTTCCCCGGTAGTTCATGGCACATCCATGATTCACGTCGTCGTGCTGGGGAACGCCGGTCGGACAGTTGAGAATCGTATTCTCGTCGTAGGCGATGTCTGTTTGCGAGACTGTGGTGCCGCTGCCATTGGTCACCGTCACCCTCGACACGAGGTCATTGATCGAGCGGGACGTATAGTTCTGGTTAGTCACATATAAATAGGTGGTCGTCCGAACCAAGGTCCCTTGGGCGTACTCCGCAACGCTCAGCAAATTGCCGTTCAAATCGTAGGTTGTGTTGGTCATGCCGACCAGGGTTGTTCCGTCTTCAAGCGTGGTTCCATGCGAAGTCGGCGTCCCCAGTTGGGGATCCCAACTCGTGGAGACTGTCCGCACGGGGTTCCCAGTTGGGCTGCCCTGATAAATCTTCCGGCTTGTCTCGTGGTTGTTCGCATCGAAAGCCAGAACAGAAACAGTTTGAACACTCCCGCTGCTGTAAGAAACCGCCGGGGCGGTGATCGTGGTCGTTGCCGGGTTGGAGCCATTCGCGGGCGTCCGCGTGTATATCCACGTGCTCGGCGTCGTGCCATCGCTGACGGTTCGAGTCAGGCCCGCAGCGCTTCCGTCGGAAAGGATCCCGTTATTACCGCCGGTGTACGAGTAGGTGATCGTGCCAGCCATCGGCAACGTGATCGAGGTAAGCCTGCCGGTCACGCAATTAGCCCCATAGGTGCCGCTGAGAGGCGTGCAGGCTCCGTTGCTCGGCGTCGAGGGCGTTGGCTCGTAGGTGAAGCTATAGCTGGTTCCGTTCGGGAGCGTGATGTAATCCACGAGCGACACGCTGTGCGCGCCATACTCGCTGATTCCAGAGGCGCCGAAATTCGTCGCGACGGTATATTGTTTGTAGTAAACCTTGACAGTGGCTGGCGCCGCGTTCCTATTAGAATCCAGGTAGTGGTAGGTGTACACCTGTGGATCGCCCGGAACCCCGCTGCCCGACATCGCGAGGGCCGTCATGCCGAGCGTATCCGTGAATACGCCATTGCTTGATACGGTGATCTGGTTGCCGTGGCGGTCTGTGAGGGTCGTGGAGTTCGATTGCGTCTGCGTCAGGGTCCCGTCGCTATTACTGACCTTGCCGCTGGCACCAGTCACACTCAGCGTGTATCCCGACCTGTCCGTCGCCGTCGCCGTGAAACCCAAGGGGTTCGTATCGGGGCAGGTGCCGGGGTCTACCGACACCCCCGAGAAGGCATGCGCTACGCCGAACATGTCATGAAAGACCCAGTTGGAGTAATCGTACTTGTACCCGTCGACAACGTACCAGCCGTACCCGCCGGAATACTCCCAGTGGCCACACTGCACTGTCGTTTCGCTCGAACTGAGGTAGCCCGCAGCTGCCTGCGTGCTGCCCGTCCAGCCCCAATTCGAGACCGGCTGCCACGATGTGGTCGTGCCCGACGTGACCGGATACCACACCGAAGTGTCGTAGCCGAGGTCCAAGCTGAACGCCATCCCCCGTCCGGGTTTGTGGAAGACGGGAACGGAGAAGTGCGCGTTGAGATTGGCGAGGTTGATGACGTCGGGTCCGCCGCTGAAGCTGCCAAAAGGCGGCGTGCCCGTGGCGACTTGCGCCGAGGCGGCCCCTGCGGAAAGGGCTAGCACTAGTATCGCAAGCAAGAAACGGTATGCGCGGGTCATCGGTCGTCTCCTCATTCTCGCCTATCTACTGCGCGTTGAAACTGCTCGGGGTCAGTCCGGTGTTGAGGTTGACGGCTTGGAACTGGAGGTCGAGAACCAAGCTATTGTTCATATACTTCTGAATGTGGAAAGGCGTTTGCACGCTGTTGACGGCGCGGTAATCCGAATAGCGGATCTCCACGAGGATGTCGAGGAGAACATTGTTGTTGGGGTGGGCATTGAACGCCACCGCGACCGGTAGGAGCGTGGAGGAGTCCACATAGATGTCCATCTGACTCAGGTGCTCGTGCAGACTGGCGGAATCTCCAGAAAGATTGGGCAATCTCTGCACGACGACTAAATGCTCGACCGCGCGGCCGTCGCGCATTTCGCTTTCGGCGAGGGCGAACACAGATCCTCTAAAGGCGCCGGCCCGGCGCAGCATGAGCGCGGGGAAGAACCACGCGGAGTCCACCGCAAGGTTGTGCTGCGCGACTGCGTGAGCCTTGCCGTCGGGGCCTGTCCACTTTCCAATCGGGCCTTTGTCTGAACGGGCGACAACTTCGCTCCGCGGGCCAGACGGAAAGCTGAGGTCGAGTTGCGCCTCGCCCGTGGCCAGAGCTTTTAGTACCACGGTTCCTTCCTCGTCGTCGGAGCCCGCGATGCGCCGCGCCGCGCCGGTGAGGGTCACATCACTTACCGCGCCCGTACCCAGCGCCTGGAGCATCTGCGCCGCGACGGCCACCGCCTGCCCGCTTTGCTGCACTGGCGGCGCTGATTGTGTAGGGGCTTGCTGCTGCGCAGCCATTGCAATGGATGGGGACACCAGTACCGCTAACAGGCCCAAGGCCAAAACTCGCATGTGCGCCTCCGTCAAGGGCGAGAATATGCGAGTTCATATTCCTGTCCGGACCATGTGTCAAGAGAATTGTTGATGAACGCGCCACTACTGCGAGACGGCACTACCCTGCCCGAACCTTCAGGCCTGTGGCGCGCATAGCGACACCGCCCTTGAGACCCTTGTCACGGGGGACCGCAACGTTACGTACGTTACGTCACGTCACGAAGGGAAGTCAGCGGGGGATCAAAAGGACCTCGGTGCGAACAATCCCCCCAGAGAAGGGGCAATTACTGCACCGCATTTCCGGCAAGCGTTGTCGCGGGCGGGACCTTTGTAGCCGCAACTGCATTCAACATAGAACTCAAAGCGGATGATGCGCTGGGCGTGCTCTTCCTTCCATCGTTCACGAGCGCAGATGTCGCGGGACGAGCGTGGCGTGACCAGTCCCCTGGCGGCTAGCGAATCCGCCAGAAAGTTGATCTGTGCCTTGCGCCTCTTGGGGAAATCCGGCTTACAAATAATCTCAACAATCAGTGGAGCGATTGTGCGGAACTCATCTAGGTAACGACCACCTGTTTCTAATGTCTGGACAACCTCTTCTGGCGTTTTCGCTTTTAGCAGCGCTCCGCCCACGTCATCCCAAATCTGATCGAGCATCTCACGATAGTTGTCGGCCCGCCCTCTAATCTGTGAGGCGACCACATGGGGCGGGCGGCCTCTACCTCGCTTCCAGGGAATTGCGTCAAGTCCTTTCTTCAGTTTTGGGTCGCGTTTTTTGTGTTTCGCCATTTTTGCGGACAATCTCCGGCAACCGTGCCTGAATTTTACGTAAGGTTCCCGGCAAATGGCACCGAATTATGCGAGAAATCCGTTCGCACCTTCGGCCGCTACCTAGACCACACTCCGACGCAATCGGAAACCCAGCCCTATTATTGGCGCAAATGCGCGGCGAACCAGGTTTTGCGGGAGAGGAGGTTTCGAAGATGGCGATGCCGGATGGAACACGGATGTTCCCCTGTCCCGTATGCGCGGACCCGCGTGAAGTGCGGATTACGAAGAAACGCAAACCGTACGTAACGTGCGACCCGTGCGGGATTCAGCTTTTCGTGCGCGGGCCTGCGGGGATTGCGGCTTTTGACAGATTGGCCGACCGTGCCGACTCCGAAGGCATCTGGACCAGACTTGCCGAAATAGAGCGACGCTACCGCTTAAAATGCCCGAAGTGCGGTTGCCGCTTCTGGATCGAGCCAGACCTAATCAAGACAAGTGCATTCAACGGAAGCCTTCAAGGATTCCGTTGTCCCGAGAAGAAGTGCGGCGCAATTGTCGCATGGGAGCAGAAACAATGAGGATAACTGTTGTCGGAGCGGTGTTGATCGTTGCTGGTGTCGTCGTTTTAGTTCTGGTCGTGCGCACTTTGAATAACCAGCGCAATCGCGACTTACAGCAACACAAGAGCCAGTAGAACTGTCGCGTGTGAACGCCGCGAACAACAACGAACCGTCAGAGAGCGCTGCACGGCAGCACACCGTGACAACGTTACACACCAATGTTATCGTTCCGCCGGCACCGTGCAGCGTGGGCATGGAGCAATCTATGCCACGAAGGCGGTATCAGAGAGGCAGAATCATCAGTAGAGGAAAGAAACGCAGGGTCTGAGTCGGTATCTTCAGAGAAGACAGAATGAAGCCAGACGGGACAATTCACCGGGCAAGACGAAGCGTGGTGCTTGGAACCGTGAAGCATGCGTCAAAACTTCAGGCTATCGAAGCACTCAAGCCGTATCTCGACGCGGTGAACCTTGTTGCTATGCCCAAGCCGAAGGCTGGCAGAACACTCAAGAGCTTTGTGGAAGAGTGGAAGCGCACCGTTGCCCCTACGCTCAAACCATCAACAGTGAGAGCGGCGGAAAGCCACTTGCGGACCCACATTCTTCCGGCAATGGGTGATCTGTCACTGACGGCCATCAGCACAAGGAACGTTCAAGCGTTCATCTCCGCGCTGGCGGCCACGGGGCTGACTAGAAAATCTTGTGACAATGTGTTGCAGACTCTTTCTGGTTTGCTCAGGACGGCCAAGGCGTGGGGTTACGTTCCGGCTGTTTTCGATAGGTCTGCCCTTTCCTTGCCCCGCGAAGCCGAGAAGCGTGAAGAGCGCTTCTTCACTGCGGAGCAGGTTAAGAAGATCATCAATGCAAGCGAAGAGCCTTACTCAACTCTGTGGGCCGTTCTCGGTCTAACTGGGTGCCGTGCCGGTGAAGTGTTTGCACTCAAGCGCAGTGACTTGGACTTTGAAAAGCGCGTAATCCGCATTCGCCGGACTCTGGATGCGGCCACGCGGAAAATGCACGCACCAAAGTCCAGGTCTAGCTCCGCTGATCTGCCAATGCCCGAAATGTTGGAAGAGGGGCTGCGAACGTTCCTTGCCCATCGTTGGCGCGAGAACGAAGCCGACCTGCTCTTCTGTAACAAAGTTGGTAAGCCGATGGTGCGAAACAAAGTTGCGCTCAAGCTCCAAGACACGTTGAAAGAACTGGGGATTGAACGCGCTGCGCTTCACGCCTTCCGGCACATGGCAGCAAGCGAAATGATTGAGAACGGTGTAGCACCCTCAGTGGTTCAGCGTCAGATGCGTCACAGCGATTCGCGTATCACTCTCCAGAAGTATGCACACGTCATTGGTGACGCACAGCGGCGGGCAGTGGACTTCCTTGCCTGCCGCGTTCTGGAGCTAACCCGCTGAAATGGAGCCAAGTTCTCTGCAACTCGTTGAAGAATAAAGCAGGTTTGGTAGGGGCGGTGGGGATCGAACCCACGACCTTGTGACTCTAAGCCACTGGATCCACTTCCCAGACTTCCCGGATTTGCGCGCATCAAGGTACAATAGCCGCACAACCTTCTCAGAGCCTCACTCTTGTTGTGAACATCCATGAGGCACCGTTGGGATACGCGCGTGTTTGGTCTTCTTTCCGGTTCTCGGCCTTCGCATGAAAGTGCACTTCTCGATTGGATCGGGAGAAATACTGTGGCCTTTCTCTGTTTTCGACAATCGCGGCTAAACAAAGCCTAGTGACCATTCCCAGATCTCGGCAATTAGGCCCGCAAATTCATGGGTTTCGCTGAAATCAGAGGAACAGAGAGAAATCCCAAGACTGGATGGCGGAGGAGGAGGGATTCGAACCCCCGAGGCCCTTTCGAGCCTAACGGTTTTCAAGACCGCCGCCTTCAACCGCTCGGCCACTCCTCCGTCTCTAATTCTAACCTGCAAAAGCACTTAACGGAGCATTTGGTGACAGTTTGCGAGTCGAATGCTGCGGTTTGGTGCACACTGTCACCAAATCGTCACCAAAACCCGGTCAACTTCTCGACCGCCGCGCGCTTGGAATCGAGATTTGTGTGCGTGTGGCAAAGCGAAAGATTATCAACATCTGCTTGCCAATCACTCGTCAGTAGAACTCGCATTGAGATCCTCGACCGCCGAAATCTTGAGAACCTTTGCCACATCTGCCGGCGAATACGTCGGTGGTTTCAAAACCTTTCCATCCTCCCGATAGTGAACCGTACCATCTGGCCAGACCTTCGACATATTGGATCGATGAACTTCGACGAAAACATCATCCAGCGGAATCCCCCACTCGAGTGCTGCCCCATACACCACGTAGAGCAAATCGGCCAAAGCGTCAGCCGCTCCCGTAACGTCGCAAACCCTGCTCGCCTCGGCAAACTCTTCCCACTCCTCGCGAATCAACTCAACGCGAAGATTTCTCCGACTTTCGGACGGAGCCTGCGGATCTTCCAGAATAGGGAACCCAAACTTCCTATGCCAAATCCGCAAAGCCTTCATCGCTTCGGATTCCACTTTAAGACCCCCATGCTGGCATGTGAAACCTCAACAAACATCATCGATGTGTGGCCCTGTGCCACAGAATTTTATAGCATAGACCGCGGATAGGAACTCCCCTGGCTTCTCACGATCGCGCCAAGGCGACTCCCACGCGACAGTGAGCTTGTTACACTCAAGTGCGCGAGGGGCCAAAAATCGGAGACTGTCACCAAATTGTCACTAAAGACGGCGCAAAACAGGCCAAAATCAGCGAACTCCAAAAAACCGAAAGCGGCGCTATCTGACGGCTGGCAAAGGGATTTAGCTGAGTTTTGTGTCAGATAGCTGGACGGCGATTTTGCGTTTCAAGACCGCCGCCTTCAACCGCTCGGCCACTCCTCCGCCTCTGAGTGTACCCGGTGATGCGCTTTCCCTCCAACTCTCCTCGCCAGCTCGACGCTTGAGCTACAGCCCGGCATAAAGCTGAAATGGCGCCCAGTAGAAGGGCTTCTTGTACACCGAATTAGAGTGGAGCAGCTTGAGTTTAGCGCCGCGCAGAGCGATCGCCGGCGCGCGGCCTTGGCGAATCTCACCGTAGAAGTCATCCATGAGCTGCGGCGTGGACAGGTCACTGACTTCCCATAGCGCCCCAACGACGTTGTTCGCCCCGGCCCGCAAGAATGCCCATGAAAGGCCCGCCAGTCCTTCCCCCGCATAAATGCGCGTGCCGGCGCCAAAGCAGGACGAGACGGTGACCAAATCCGCGTGAATCGGCTGCTGAATGATGTCGCGCGCGTACAGCTTGAAGGAGCCCCCTGGGTTGCTGAGAACGATGGCGGAATCAAGCGGGCTGGTCCGGCTGGCAATTCCATGGGCAACGAAATGGATCAACGAGTATCGGTCCGGATGGCTCTCGAGATAAGCCGCAGGCGTCGCCTGCGCCCCGGACAGGACGGTCCGCTTGGTGGCGTCGAATTGCCGTCCGATGCGCTCGATTTCCTGTTTTGCTTGGGGCAGCGGCGGATAATCTTCAGCCGGCGAAATGGGGTCGCCGATCAGCAGCAACTTTTCAGATGGAACGCGCCGCTCCCGGCCGGGAGCGGCAGCCAACAGCAAGAGAGAGCTGGCGTTGGTCACCGTGACGTCTTCCAGCCAGTAGTGCAACCGAGGAGAAGGCGCGAGCAACGTTTCGAAATTCAATTCGTAGAGAGCTCCGTCTGGAATCACCACGACGCGCCCAGCCTTTTCGATCGCACCCTTCGCCGACCCGATGAGAAGCTGGTACAGCCTCCGCCCGTCAGCATTGCCCGTCTCCAAGACGTCTCGAGGCCCGACCAGAGCCTGCCGATAGGCTTGTACGATGGGCGTAATCTCGTTCTCCGGCGGAAGTGTGATCATCGCCATCTGCCCGGACGGCGGTATCACCCAAAGGTAGGAATGCTCCCGTCCCAGCCAATAGGACAGGATGACGGCGTCCAGCCGCTGGGCCACGGCCTGCGGTCTGAATCCGGCCAGGGGAAGGGTGAACTTTGCCGGGCTGACACCGAGTCCATCGAGAAGCGTCCGCGCCCGGCCCAGCTCCGCGACCTGCAGCGCTTCGGTGTTCCTCCCGCGAGCCGCCAGAAAGTCGATGTAATCGTCGTAAAACTCGATGGCACTCGATAGAAACGACATGCGGAACTCTTCATGGCGCACGAAAGACCGCGCCGCCTCAATGGTCCCAATCGAACGGCGAAATTCCTGCTCCGCCTTCCACGGAGAGCCCGCATCCGCATACACCCTGCCCAGCCTCGATTCCGCTTCCCATCTCAATGAAGTTACTGCGGCCGGATCGCCAATCACTTTCTTGAGGAGCCGCTCGGCCTCCTGGTCATGTCTCCGGCCGCTCTCAATCAGGCCGGCGATTAGGGTCGAGGAAAGCTCATCGAACCGGTTGCCGGTGACACGGGACACTTCCAGCGCTTCGTTGTTGTATATCTCGGCCTGATCGAGTCGGCCTTTCTGCATTGCAACATACGAAAGATTGTTCAGGCACCGCGTGATTGCCAATTTCTGATCCAATTTGCGGGCCATCTCCAGCGCCTTCTGTGATTCCCCCTCGGCGGCGGCATAATCGCGCAAGTAGTAGTTCGCGATGCCAATGTCGATTCGCCAATCGATTTGGGCTCCCACCGAGCCCGTCTTCTCCGAAGCCCGCTCCGCCTGCTGGTAGAGCTGCAGAGATCGCTCATAATCGCCCAGTTCAAAATAGCTCCAGGCCATGTTGCCGAGAATGTAGGATACGGAATCCTCCGCGCCCGCGGCTTGTGACACCCGCAAAGCGGCCCGGTTCCAGTCGATGGATTCGTCGTAGTGTTCTTGTCGCGTTGCTGTCAGGCCCAGGCTGCCAAGAGAGGCCGCCTCGAGGAATGAGTCATTCTCCGCACGGGCCATCTGAAGCGCCTTGCGGTAGGAGGACTCGGCAGCGGTGGCGTCACCGCGCAAATAGGCAAGCGTTCCCTTCCGGAGGGCGACTTCTCCCAGTAAATCGGCGTGGCCTGCCTCGGCGAGATCCTCAGCATCTCTCAGCAGTTTCTGGGCCTGGGGGTACTCCGACAAGTAGGCCCTTGCGGAACCCTGCGTGAGTTTGCGCCAAACCGCAATGTCGCTTGCTGCCAGGGAAGAAGGAAGATCCGGTTCGAGAAGAGCCAACGATTCCCGGTTTAAGCGCTGACGCATGAGGATTTCCGCCTTGAGAGCGGTAAATCGCCAGTACGCTTCCGATTGCTTCGCGGAAAACTGCTGAAGCGCGGCCTCCGTCTCGGCCAACGCGCCTGTCAGGTCGCCGCGCTTCAGCTTAAGCGACGAATCCCGGTAGATCTGTTCGGGAGAGAGCCGTGCGCCGCGTTTGCATCCCGTTCCTGCGATCAGGAAGGAGCAAAGCAGCAGCCAGCCTATGGCCAGGTGTGTCCGTTGTTGATGGCTTGCGCGACGGTGAGATCGCCGCTGACCGGGGACCCGAGTTCCAGCCGCACCATCACCAACGTCCTCTGAGACTGCTTGAGGAACAGCTCGGCCAGAAACACCCGCCCGAATTGCGGCACAACCAGCACGTGTCCGTACCGCTTCACTCCCGGACACGTCGTCTCGACATTTTTCACCAGCGAGCACAGAACGACTCCATGCGATTCCGGCAGCCCCTTCTGTCCCGCCCAGTTATAACGTTTCTGGATGAATTCCGGGACATCTTTCTCGAGCTTTCCCCATAAGAAACGCTCTTCCACCAGCTCCCGGAATTTTTTGTCCTTCTCGAACCGTTTCTTGAATTCACCATGGGTGTCGCATTCACAGAACAGTTCGCAATCGAGCTCGATCTCCACCGGACACCCGGCGATGCGCAGGTTTTCAAACTTGCTTCCGAGAGGAATGATGCTGGGTTCCTCCTTGCCCGGGAGATGATGCGCAGCCAACCGCGCCACAATGCGGTCCGACGTCACCACGTCGAGAACGTTCAGCCCTTCGACCGTCGCGGTCACGAGGCTGGTGTGGCTCCCGTCGTGCTCGTCTCGGCTGCCGGATACGTGTGAGTACGCGGCCTTAAACGAAACAATCTCATTGAATTTGAAGTTATCCACGCGCGAGGCGCCGTGCCCGCCGGTGATCGGGAGCGAGCTCGCCGCCTGAACTTCGACGGTGTGCTGGAGGGGCCGGCCAAACTGCGCGCTGAAACCGTGGCCGTGCGCGTGGTAATGGTAAGACAGAGTCGGCTTCGCCGTCATGCTCGTCGTTCCCCCTTTTCCAGAAGGTTTCCAGAGGAAGTGGAATCGTACTATCGGCCTTGTTCTAAAGTAAACACAAAGCGCGCTACAATTGATTCGGCGCCGGCCAGCGTGCTCTCTTCGCTAAGGCCACGCACCACCAGGCTATATCTTCCGGGCCGCAAAGCTGTGCCGGGAATCAACAACTCCACCGTGTTCTTGGCCTCCGCAGCGGACACTCGCACCGAAAACTCCGGCGCGCCGGATTCTCCTTCCACTTGGCAGAGATACGCCGGGAAGGTCTTGTCCGGGGGAATATCCAGATACAAGCTGAACGGCTGGCCCGCAGGCACGCGAATCACCAGTGGGCTCGAGCCGCGCGATTCTTGGTTGATCAAGGAGAATGACAGGAGGGGTTGCGGCTGGGCGGTCTGTAATAGCGTGTGCTTCATATGCGGGATGGTGACTAGGTTCTGGTACCCGGCGACGAGCAAGAGCGCAGCGAAAACTGGGATCGCCACCGCCGGCCGTGCCAACCAGCCAAACCAGCCGGGTCGGCTAGGAGACACCCGCTCCTTGGTTTGCCGCGCCGCGCTTTCATGAGCAAGGATGCCCCGCGCAGCGCCAAGGAATGCCGCCCCTGCTCTCACGTCTAGGGCACATTCCGCACAGCCGAAGTAATGTTCTTCAAAGGCTTCCCGGGCCTCGCCCGAGAGTTCTCCCAGGAGGTACTTCTCAACCGCCTTCGATCGAAGTGCTTCAGCGTGGTCCATTAGAAATCGTCCAATGGGTAGTGTCTAAAGTAGATGGATCGTTTCATTCCAGGCTCTTCTGCGCAAGGCCTTGACGTGCCATCGGCTCCGACTGCAGGAACAGTGCACGAAAGCGCTCTTTGGCCCGGTGCAACAATACCCTCAGGTAATCCCGATCCGTCCCAAACTCTCGGCAGATCTGATCCTTGTCCTTCTCCTCCAGGAAAAGGGCACGGAGGATCTGAGCGTCTCTTCGAGGCAGCAGGCCGAGAACCGTCCGGACACGCTCTTGAGTCTGCCTGGAAACTACTAACTCTTCCAGATTCAATATCTTATCGTCAGGGAGGGAGGTCTCTTCGGAGAAGGGTTGATTCCGTGAAGAGGAACGGAAGAATTCCAGCAAGACATTGTTGCAGACGGAGTTTACGAAGGCTCCCAACCGTTCAGGTTGGCGGATGCTGCCTTCCCTCCTCACCGCAGCCAAAACCCTGGAGAAGGTCTCCTGCCGGAGATCGTTCACGACCTCACGGTCCAGCCTGCGAGCCCGCAGCTTGATCCCGAGAAGCTCGCTGAAGTAAGCGACAAAGTGCATCTCGGTCTCAGCATCCCCGGCGCGGAGCCGCTCAAAATAGACCTGGTCAAACGCGAAGAGTTCCACATGCCCCTCTATGAGTCATGGGACTAAGTATATTGCATTTCCACCGGCGCAACGAACCTTCAGGGCATGCTTCGAAGACTTGAAACGATTCCCGTCTTGGGAACACTACTCCCATGTAGGGCAACTACAAAGGGACGATCTATCGGCCTGACTGTCCCGGAGCTCGTTCCGTGTATCCGCGCCGCGGTGGGGGCGCGTCTCCTGATGACTCTGCGGTCACCACATCGGAACGCGCCTCTCCCGCCGCCAGACCATTTTCAAAGGGGTGGACAACGTTGCACGGCGAACTGAAAGAAGAGTCCCTCGAAAGTATGGAAAGACGAACTCCACAAAGCGGTTTGAAGAAGTCGGCGAGCGGACCGAAGAGACCCGGCATCTCGTCCGCTGTCTATAGCGCGCGAAGCGTCGAATTCATTGCCCGGCCGGGTGAAACGGATAACCTGCGCACGATCATCAACGAAGTCGTGAGGCCGATGCTGGCGGAGCAGGAAGGCTTCCTGGGCATCGTAATTCTGATGTCGCAACGCGAGCCGCGTTTGGTCTCCGCAGTCAGCTTCTGGAAAACGGACTTGGATTCTTCCACTCAAGCATGGGAAGACGTGCCCCTGGTGCGCAATCTCCTTGAACCATTGTCGGACCGTTCTCCGCGGGCGCAGATTTTCGAGGTTTATCTTCCGGTGGCCATGGAATTGCAAGATGAACTAACTGGCCTGCCGGTTTGTTGAAAGCGAGCGTGAGCGAGGCGGATTGAAAACACCAAAGCTATCGGCCAGACGTTCTCATCCGGCGTCGCGCGGACCGTCCTTGACGGAGACGGAGGAAGGCGCAATGGGGTCGCAATCGGTGCCTGCATTGAATAGGGCAAGATCACAGAAAGCAGCGGCGGCGAAGAACGGGCTGTGCGCAACTCCCCAGTGCAGCCAGCCTGCAGTCACGTCGCTGGCGTTTCAGGATCTGTGCATCGCGCACTTCATCTCCCACGCCTACGCGCTGCTCGATCAATGCGCCGTCGGCGAAAACAAAAGCTCGACGCAGCTTCTCGATGAAGGCTCCCTCCGCCTCTTCCTCGGAGAATGCTCTCGCAGAATCGTTGATCTCTGCCTTGCGAAGGATGACCTGGACAATTTGCAGAGGGCCTGCCTCTTTGACATCCTGCTCTGGGCGGGTGATTTGGCTGAGGAATTATCCGGTCGCCACTACCAGTAGCCCCCAGAATCCCGAGTGTTCAAGAAGCCGAGGCGGCCCTCTGTTCACTCATAGCGCGCGCAAGGACGCCGCGACGGGACGCCGTGCCGCGCGCACCGCTGGCGGCAAGCCCCCCAGCAAGCCCATGAACAGGGCAAAAACGATGCCGCCGATCATCAGGTTCGGCGTGATCTTGAACGCAAACGCGAGGTGTGAGAACGTCTGCCAGTTCATCGCGCCAGTGGTATAACCGTTCAGCCGTAACACGGACAAACAGCCCAGCGCCCCGCCGAAGAAGGAAATCAGCAGCGCCTCGATCACAAACGAGATGACCACGCTGAATGCGCCAAATCCTATCGCTCGCAACGTGGCGATCTCTCGCGAGCGTTCCGCCACCGCGGAGTACATTGTATTGAGCGCGCCAAACACCGCGCCGATACCCATGACGATGGCCACGATCGTTCCGAGCACGGTGATCAGCGTCGTCAGCGAGCGCGACTGCTTCTCGTAATAGTCCACCTCGCGGCTCACGTCCACGGTCATGCGTGGGTCCGCGGTGACCGCATCCTTGAATTTCTGGAAGGCATCGGGCGAGGTCAGATGCACGGTCGCCGACTGAAAAACATTGTTGGGCCGCTTGTAGACCTGACTCAGGATGGGCGCGTCGCACCACACCTCGGAATCGAATGCCGTCCCTCCCGAATCAAAAATCCCCACAACGCGCCAATCGCCCCCGCCGAATTTCACCGTATTGCCCAGGGTCAGCCCGCCATACGCATTCGCCGCGTTCCGCCCGACCACGAGTTCGTTTAGTCCTGGTTGGAAGAAGCGTCCTTGTACCATCTTCACTTTGTCCCGAACCTCAAGAACGTTTGGAGCCACGCCCCGCACCTGCACGTTTGCGTCTGTCCCGGTCGAGCGGAGAGGAAAAGCGGCGATGACAACGACTTCAGGACTGATGAGCGGTCCATCCTTCGATCGCTTCACCCCCGGCGCATCTTCCAGCACCTTCACCTGGTCCAAAGAAATCGCGCCCATCATTTCCGCGGTCGCCCCGGCTCGTAGCACGAGCGCATTTTGGGCCGACCCCGAACGCACCAGCGTGGCCTCGAATCCCTTCGCCAGCGACAACATGGCGATGAACACGCCTACCGTGCCGGCCACGCCGAGCACCGCGACGACCGCCGAGACCCAGCGCACCTTCACGCTGCGCAGGTTATAGACGACTGGAATCGGGACAAATAGGAAAATGATAATCGTGGCCACAACGATCACTCCCACGGCGATTTCAAGAAACGTGGACACGGAAATCGGCATCGTCACACCCTCCGCAGCGCGTCAACAACCCGCAACCGCATCGCACCCAGCGCCGGCAGCAACCCGCTGGCCGCTCCGACAACGAGCGAGAAACCAATACCCAGAAGAATTGCCTCCCCCGGAAGATAGAAGAAGGGCAGGAGACCGCGCGTCGGATCGCCTCCCAGCGTGAACAGTTTGGCCAATCCCAAACCGAGCACACCGCCAATTGTGGCGATGAGGAGTGATTCACCAAGCACCAGCAAAAGCACAAACCGGTCGGAGAAGCCGACCGCCTTTAAAACCGCCAACTCCCCCGTTCGTTCCCGTACGGCGATGGCCATTGTGTTCCCGGTCACGAGCAACAATGTGAAGAAGACCACGCCCCCAATCGTCATGATGAGAAGCTGGATGTTCCCCATCTGTTTCACAAACCCCGTCGCAAACGACTTCTCGGTCTCTGTTTTTGTTTCGCTCGAGGAGTTCGCAAACTCCGTGTCGATTGTTTTGGCAATGCGCGGCGCGTCATCTGTGTTGTTGATTCTCAGAACGTACCACCCCGCGTCCACGCTGCGTTTCCAGGCGGCAAAAACCTGTTCGTCCAAGCGCTTCCAGTGAAACCAGAACTGTGTGTCGTCATCCTTCTCGGTTTTCCCGTGATAGATGGCATCCAAATTGAATTCCCACGAGCCGGGCCAGATCGAGCTCTTGAGCGGAATCCGGTCTCCGATCTTCCAGCCAAAGCGTTTCGCGAGCGCTGCGCCCGCCACCGCGCCCTCCCGATCTTCCGCGAACTTTTTCCACTGGTCGTCCGGCACGGTGAATTCCGGATAGACTTGGCGCTGATTCTCGACATCAATGGCGAACTGCGGGAAGAAGTTTTTCTCGTCCTGATAGATCCCGCCAAACCAGCTTGCGTACGATACAACCTTGACCCCTGGTATTTGTTGGATCCGGTCACGGTAGGAAAGCGGCAACGGCTGAATGATGGAGACTCTGTTTGTCACGACCAGCCGGTCGGCTCCCGCCACGTCAATTCCCTGGTTGAACGCTCCGCGCACCACAGCCAGTAACCCAAATAGGAAAAGCGCCACGGCAAACGACCCGATCGTCAGCGCGAGGCGCGTCTTCTTGCGAAGAAGATTGGCGAAAATCAGTCCGCGGAATTTCATCTCACGCCCCCGCTTTGACTTCCCACGAACGGCCCGTCTCCACCAGCGCGCCCTTCTCCAGGTGCAGCGTGGTGTCCGCGCGCTGCGCCACCACCGGATCGTGCGTCACCATCAATACCGTCTTCCCGTACTCCTTCACCAAGCGCCCGATCAATTCCATGATGCCGTCCGCGCTCTTGCGATCCAGATCGCCGGTCGGCTCGTCGCACAGCAGGAACGTCGGGTCGGAAACGATCGCCCGCGCAATCGCCACGCGCTGCTCCTGCCCGCCGGAGAGTTGCCGCGGGTAGTGGTGCATACGGTCCGCCAGATCCACCACGCCCAGTACCGTCTCAACGTGCTTGCGCCGGTCGGCCTTCGAGAGCTTCGTCAGCAGCAGCGGCAGCTCCACGTTCTGATATGCCGTCAGCACCGGAATGAGGTTGTACATCTGAAAGATGAAGCCCACGTGCCGCGCCCGCCACTGCGTCAGCTTGCCCCGCGACATGTGCGTGATCTCGTCTCCGGCCACCGTGATGCTTCCGGCTGTGGGCACGTCCAGCCCGCCCAGCAGGTTCAGCAGCGTGGTCTTCCCCGAGCCGCTCGGCCCCATGAACGCGACGAACTCGCCCTTGTCCACGTCCAAGTTAAGTCCCTGCAGGACATCGATCTCCTCGCCGCCGCGCTGGTATTTCTTGTCCAGTCCGCGCACGCGAATCAATCCTGACGAATTCCCGTTGCCGTCCACACGCACCATGTGTCTCTCCTATTGCTTGATCTCTACGGCTTGACCTTCGCGCAATGTCTCCGGCCCATGCACAACCAGCGTATCTCCCGGTGTGATGCCCGCCAGCACTTCGACATCACTCCCGCGATCTCCCGCCAGACTCACCGCCCGCCGCTCCAGTTTGCCTTCCTTCACTAGGAATACGATGGAACTTCCACTTTCATTTCGCACCGCCGCCCGCGGGATCAGCGCCCTTGCTTCGGCGCCTTTCGTCTTCCCTCCCGTCGGTTCATCGCTCAAGAAGGCCACCTTTACCCCCATGTCTGGCAAGATCCTTGGGTCCAGCTTGTCGAACGAAATCCGCACTTTCACCGTAGCCTTCTGCCGGTCTGCCGTCGGAATGATCGTGTAGACCTTTGACTGAATCTGCCAATCCGGGTACGCATCCAACGTCGAAATGACCTTCTGCCCAACCAGCACGCGCGCGATGTAAGATTCGTTGACGTCCACTTCTGCGATCAGGGATTTCATGTCCACGATCGTCGCGATGCCCGTTCGCGTGAACCCTCCACCCGCAGAAATTGGCGACACCATCTCGCCCACCTGCGCGTCTTTGGAAACGATCATGCCGCTGAACGGCGCCCGGATCGTGCAGTTGTCCACCGCCTGCTGCGCCTCAGCGATCCGCGCGTCGGCTGCCGCGACTTGCGCCTTAGCCGCCTCGATTCTTGCTCGCAGGCTGTCCGCCGTCGCCCGCGCGGTATCCAGCGCCTCCTGGCTCTGCACGCTTGCCGCTTGCAGCTCCTGAGTGCGTCGCAGCTGAATCTCCGCCAGCCGCAACTGCACCTCCAGATCCGCAATCTGCGCCGCCGTGGACGCCCGATCCGCCTTTGCTGAGTTCAGCGCCTTGCGCACGTCCGAATCGTCCAGCGTGGCCAGCAGTTGCCCGGCGGTGGCGCGCATGCCTTCTTCTGCGTAGACCGCCGTCGTGCGCCCCGTGATTTTGGCCGCGATCGTCGCCCGCCGCAGCGGCGTCACATATCCGCTGGCATTGAGCACTGCGCCCACGCGCGGATCGCTCGCCGGCTGTGCAGCGGCCACCTCGACGACCACCTTCTGGTTCTTGAACACAATCGCAGAAAGACCGCCCAGAATGACGATTGCCCCGAGAACAGCGGCAAACATGCCGAGCCGCTTCCCCGTTTTCCCGCCGGCGCGCGAATGGGATTCAATTCTCAGCGAACCCAGGTCGGGTTCGGCTGCTTTTGCAGGCATAGTCATAGGAACAGGGTTCCCTTTCATCTCAACTATCTAATACGCAGGTTCGGGGAGAATGTTTCGACTGCTGCACACGGGGCGTCGCTGGCCTGCGTTTATAGACTCTGACGCTACATATTCTATCTTAGTTTTCTATTTTGTTTCATCAAGCGGGGGATGACGCCAACCCTGAGGCAGGCGCAGGTTATTCTCGTGTCCGGGTAGCGCCGTTCCGGCGCTCAGGGTCTGGCGATGTACAATGACGACTCTTGGCTATTCGACCTGAATTCGACCGTCTCCGCATCGTCCTGGTGGCCACGCGCAATCCTCTTAATATTGGCGCCGCCGCTCGCGCCATGAGCAATTTCGGCTTCCTATACCTGCGCGTGGTGAACCCCTACGAGGTGGCCTTTCGCGAGGCGCGCTCCGCCGTGGGCGCCTCGGCGCTTCTGGCGAGCGCGGAAGAATTCCAGAGCGTGGCCGAAGCTGTCGCCGATTGTGCGCTGGTTGTCGGAACCACCGCGGTCGGTCGCCGGGAATTGCAGCACCCGGTCCGGCGATTGCCGGAGGGCGCACGCCTCATCCGCAAGCGGCTCCGATCGAGCCACGTCGCTCTTCTGTTTGGTTCGGAAAAGGTCGGCCTCTCGAACGAGGCCCTCAGCCATTGCCACTGGCTGATGCGCATCCCCACGCGGGAGGAACACCGATCGGTGAACTTGGGGCAGGCGGTGGCCATCTGCCTCTACGAACTCGCGCGCGATTCCCACGCCGCTCGGCCACCGGAGCGCCAGAAGCTCGCCACGGCGGTCGAGCTCGAGCGGATCGCCGCGGTGCTGCTCGACGCGTTGCGCACCAGCGGCTACCTGAAGCCGCGTTCCGCCGCTCTCTCCGTGGAGAAACTGCGCCGCCTGATCCGCCGCCTCGGCCTGTCTGCCGGTGACGCCGAGGTCTGCCTGGGCATGCTCCGGCAGATTGTCTGGAAGCTGCATTCCGGGAAGGACTCGCCGGGCTGACCTGTAGCGCCGCCGGGATGCGAAAGGAAGCGCTGAGATGATGAAAACATCCCTTCCCTTGTCTCACGTCTATCGCCTGCTCGAGCCGGGGCCGGTCGTGATGCTCACGACCGCCCTCAAGGGTCGAGCGAACATTATGACCATGTCATGGCACACGATGATCGATTTCGAGCCGCCGATCGTGGGCTGCGTAGTCAGCAACCGGAACCACTCATTCAGCATCTTGAAGGCGACCGGAGAATGCGTGATCAACATCCCCACAGTGGAGCTGGCGGCACAGGCGGTGGGCTGCGGGAACATCTCAGGGCGAAGGGTCGACAAGTTCAAGGTCTTTCATCTCACGTCGGCGGTTGCCTCTTGCGTCAAGGCGCCGCTCATCGCCGAGTGCTACGCGAATCTCGAATGCAAGGTCGTCGATGCCGGGATGGCGGCCAAATACAATCTCTTTATTCTTGAGGTCCTCAAAGCGTGGATCGACCCCGCAAGGAAACACCCGCGGACCATTCATCACCTTGGAAGGGGCGTCTTCATGGTTGCCGGGAAGACGATCAAATTACCTTCCAAAATGAAATAGCTTCTCTTAGGAAGCAGGGAATCGTCGCCCTCTCCTGCCGAAGAAGGTGGGGGTACTCTCCCACAGGCGTCCGCTTCGCAACCGCGTCCCTGACCGGCCAGCCTTCCGACATTCTCTCCCGGCCAACTCTCGACATCCAAAATGGCCTCTTACCCGCTCTACTCCTCGCCACTGTCCACTTGCCACTGCCACTGGTTCACGTTACCCTACTCGGTCGCCTGCGCCACCTTCGGCCCGGGCGGCGGCCGCCCCGCAATACTTTCAGAGAAAGGAAGCAGCTACCTTGAGCTCTCCATCTCCAGTGCGCACCGCCAAGCGTGTTTTCAACTTCAATCCGGGACCAGCGGCATTGCCGCTCCCCGTGTTGGAGCGCGTTCAGGAAGAGCTGCTCGATTATCGCGGCAGTGGAATGTCCGTGATGGAGATGAGCCATCGCTCGGCCGTGTACGAAGAGATTCAGTCGCGCGCCGAGCGGGACCTTCGCCGTCTAATGTCCATTCCCGAGGACTACGCGGTCCTCTTTCTGCATGGCGGCGGCAGCCTGCAATTCACCATGGTGCCGATGAACCTCTACCTCGCCGGGAAGCCCGTGGACGTGCTCCACACCGGCGCGTGGACCAAGAAGGCCATCGACGAGTTGAAGAAGGGCACGCCCTACCGTCTGGCGGCGACAACCGAGGCCGAGAAATTCGTGCGGCTCCCGCGGCCCGAGGAAGTCACCTTCGACCCGAACGCTTCCTACGCGTACATGGCTAGCAACAACACCATCGAGGGCACGCAGTGGACTGCGCTCCCGGCCACGGGCGACGTGCCGCTCGTGGCGGACATGTCTTCGGACATTCTCTCTCGCCCCCTGGACGTGCGGCGCTTCGGGCTGATTTTTGCCGGCGCGCAGAAGAATCTCGGCCCCGCGGGAGTCACCGTGGTCATCCTGCAGCACGACCTCGCCGAACGCGCGGATAAGAACGTGCCCACGCTGCTGCAATATCGCACGCACATCAAGGACCGCTCGCTCTATCACACGCCGACGACCTTCGCGGTGTACATCGTGGGTCTGGTCCTCGAATGGGCCGCAGCGCAGGGCGGGCTGGCGGCAATTGAAAAGCGCAACGAAACCAAGGCTAAGTCGCTCTACGACGCGATCGACGCGAGCGGCGGCTACTATGCCTGCCCCGTCGAGAAGGCTTCGCGGTCGCGCATGAACGTGGTTTTCCGCATCGCGGGTGGCAATGAACCCGTAGAAAAACAGTTCGCCCAGGACGCAAAGGCGGCGGGACTCATCGGCCTGCCCGGTCACCGCTCCGTCGGAGGCATGCGCGCGTCCATTTACAACGCGGTCGCGCTCGAGGCCGTCCAAGCGCTGGTGAATTTCATGCGCGAATTCCAGCGCGCCCACGGCTAACCCAGCCGCCGCGAGCCACCGGCGTGGCACAACCCGTATCCACAAAATGTGCATCTCATGCCTCAAATGAGCCAGGTTCTACGATTCTGCCTTTTCTTCTCGTTGCTCTGCGCCTCCGCTTTCGCGCAGGACAAACCCTCCCCACCTCAGCCATCGGACTCGTCCGATCCGAAGCCCGGGCAGCTCACGCCGTCGGTGCCGTGCGTCGCCGTGCCCGGCCAGAGTTACGCCCTCTACCTCCCGTCGAATTACACGCCCACCCGCCGCTGGCCCATCGTCTACGTGTTTGAACCCGGCGCCCGCGGCGCCCTCCCTGCTGGCTTGATGCAGGCCGCTGCCGAGCGCTATGGGTACTTGGTCGTGGGGTCCAACAACTCACACAATGGCCCCGGCAAGCCTCAGCTCGATGCGGCGCAGGCGATGTGGGGGGACACGCACGCGCGGTTCGCGATTGACGACCGGCGCGTGTACTTTGCGGGCCTTTCGGGCGGGGCGCACTTATCGGCGCGGCTCGCGCAGCTCTGCAAGTGCGCGCAGGGCGTTTTCCTGAACGGGGCCGGGTTTGAGATGGGCACGCCGCCGTCGCGCGATGTGATGTTTCCGGTCTTTGCCATGGCCGGCATGACGGACTGCAACTACGGTGAACTGGTGGAACTGGATGCGCAGCTCGAATCGTTGGGGTTCCCGCACTTCCTGCGGCGCTTCGACGGCGGACATGAGTGGGCTTCGCCAGCGGTATGGGGAGAAGCCATGGCCTGGATGGCGCTCCTCGAAATGAAGGATGGGCGGCAACGGCGCGACGACGCCTTCATTGCGGCGGAACTCCAACGCGCCACCGGGCGCGCCCGCAAACTGGAAAATGCCGGAGAACTCTACTTTGCCTGGGGAGAGTACCGCGCCGCGGCTGTCACCTTCGCTGGGCTCACGGACACGAATGCGCTGAAGGAGCGGGCCGATGCTCTGGAGAAGAATCCCGCCGTGCGCGCCGGCGCTAAACAAGAGAAGGCTGAGATCGAGCAGCAGCGCAGGATGGAGCAGGACATTTTCAGAATCATCACCTCCGGCCTGCGCGATGCGTCGCAAGAAGGCCGGAACTCCTTGCGGATGGATGCTCTGATGCGGATGCGCCACCTGCGCGAAGATACACTCAAGGAAAAGCGTCCCGAGACCCGGCGCGTCCTTGAACGCGCACGGGGGGGCATGTTCGTCTCGATGATCGAGACGGGTGGGCCGCTCTTGGATGCCGGGGACTATGCTGCCGCTGAATCCTACTTCGAGCTTGCCGCTGAAGCGCGCCCGGATTCGACGTGGCCCTATCTCGCGCTGGCGCGTTGCCGTGCCTCAATGGGAGATAAAAAGGAAGCTCTGCGCGAACTCAAGCGAGCCCGCGAGGCAGGGGTCAGCCCGAGCGAACTGGCGCAATTTGTGAAAACGAACCCGAAGCTGGCGCCGCTGGCGGACGATCCAAAGTACCAGGAACTGATTGCCGACGCTCCCGCGAACCGGGCCGTGCACCAATAGCACGCATCTCCGAGGTCCCGCATGCATTCAGCGCTCGCGCAAGATCGCGGCTATTGACACCGCCGGGAGGGTCACTTAGACTGCAGTTTCCGGCAGAAAGCGCCGGGCGACGAAAGAATGAGATACGCGAGCGAGTTCGCTTTTACCTACCGCTTCCCTTATTGGGGAAGCGGGCCAACTGGGCGGCTGCGCGCGTGTGAGGTGCAGAGAGCAGAGTAAGCAAACAGCCGAAACAGGTTCCCGGTTGGCCGCGATCTCCTAAGGATCGCGGCTTTTTTGTTTTCCGGAGTGCACAGAATCTGCCACAGAAGCACAGAGCCGCACGGGGAAAAGACAGATATGGAAACGGGCGAGACAAACACCGTGGGAACCGATGTTACGCGATCCGGGAGGGCAGCGATGAGAGTGGCGTTCCAGGGAGCACCTGGAGCATTCAGCGAGGAAGCTGCGGAGCAGCTTTTGGGTCCGGGCGTGAAGACGGTGCCGCGAGCGACCTTCGAGTCGTTATTCCGTGCCCTATCGGAAAGTGCGGCGGACGCGCTGCTCGCGCCGATCGAGAACAGTCTGGCGGGTTCGGTGGTGCGAGTGTACGACTTGCTGGTCGAAAGTCATTTGTGGCTTTCGGGCGAAGTGGTGATGCGAATCGAACACCATTTGATCGGCTGTCCCGGCGCGCGGATCGAAGAGATTCGCACGGTGGAGTCGCATCCGGTGGCGCTGGCCCAGTGCGAGCGGTTTTTTGCAGCGCACCCGGGATGGAAACGCATTGCGGCCGAAGACACCGCCGGAAGCGTCCAGGAGGTGCTGCGGCGCCGCGACCGGAGCTGTGCGGCCATTGCGGCGCGGCGCGCGGCGAAGATCTACGGCGGCGAAATTCTGGCGAGCAACATCGAAGATGACCCGGAAAACTATACGCGGTTTGGTCTGCTTGTGCCGCAGGCTGCCGCGCCGCAACGCGATCCGCAGGCGAACAAGATGACGCTGACGATGCGGCTGGCGCATCGGCCGGGCGCGCTCTACCACTCTCTCAAACCCTTTGCGGATCGCGGCTTGAACCTGCTGAAAATCGAAAGCCGTCCCATCCGGGGTCGGCCGTGGGAATACCAGTTCTTTCTGGATGTGGGGTTTGCTCCGGGCCAGGATCTGGACGCCGCGCTCGAAGAATTGCGCCGCGAGACACAAGACGTGCGGATTTTGGGTTGCTATCGGTCTGCGCCGGCAGCGTTCAGCGGCGGAACAGTCGTGGAATGAGCTGGAAGGGAAACGGGTCGAAGGGGGGGAGGGTGGCATGAACGGGAACGGAAACGGTGAGGCCGCAACATCAGCAGCGCAGAATGAGGATGCGCCGGTCCTGCGTTTGACGGCACAGCCGGTCAGCGTGCCGCCGGCGTTTCGTTTGGCCGGGCGCGCCGCGCGTCCGGACGGAACGGTGGTGGAGGCGGGGAGCGTGCCCATCGGAAATGGCCGTGCCGTGATTATGGCGGGGCCGTGCTCGGTAGAGTCGCGCGAGCAGATTCTCGCGGCGGCGCGCGCGGTAAAGGCCGCGGGCGCGGACATGTTGCGCGGCGGAGCGTACAAGCCAAGGACATCGCCCTACGACTTTCAGGGGCTGGGCGAGCAGGCGCTCGAGTGGCTCGCCGAAGCACGCCGGGCGACGGGACTTCCGGTGGTGACCGAAGTCGTGAGTCCGGAGGACGTCGAGCTGGTCGGCGAGCACGCCGACCTGCTGCAGGTGGGCGCGCGAAACATGCAGAACTACGCCCTGCTGAAGAAACTTGCGGCGGCGCCGTGGCCGGTGTTGTTGAAACGTGGCCCTTCGGCCACGATTCAGGAGTGGTTGCTCGCGGCGGAATATCTGCTCGCCGGCGGGAATCCGAATGTAGTGCTGTGCGAGCGCGGGATTCGCACGTTCGAGACGGCCATGCGCAACACGCTCGATCTGGCCGCGGTGGCTCTGCTGAAGGAATTGACGCATCTGCCGGTGATCGTCGATCCCTCGCATGCGACGGGGCGGCGGAGCTTGGTGGCGCCCGCGTCGCGCGCAGCCCTCGCGATCGGCGCCGATGGGTTACTGATTGAGGTCCATCCATCGCCACAAGAAGCGCTTTCCGACGGGGCGCAATCTCTGGCCCCCGAGGAATTCCGCGCGCTAATGACGGGACTGCGACAGTCAGCGCTGGCCGCGTCCGTCTGAGAATACCGCGCGGGCATGGATTTGGAGAAAGGGTGGCCTATATCCTGAAGCGCTACCCGGAGGCGGCGGTTTGAATCGTGTTCATTGCCGGCGAAAAACGCGGCGGCGGGCCTCGCTCCCGGTTTGGGTGTCAGGGCCGAAGCCCTGACACCCCCGCGACCCGCTAGGTCCAGCGAGCTAGTTGCCGGTGCATCCGCAAAGCTCGCCACAGATGAAGCCGTGGTCTTCCCCCTGGCTGGACCCCGGGATGCCGTTTATGCCGCGCAGGCGCCGGCTGAGGCGCCCGGCGAGCTGATGACGCGCGCGCCAGAGGCGAGCCTTGAGAGTATTCTCGGTAACGCCAAGCTGTTTGGCCGCTTCGCCGGTCGAATAACCCTGCACCTCGCGCAAGACGAACGCGTCGCGCAAAAGCGGAGAGAGTTCATCGAGATTCTCACTGATCAAAGAGCGGAGCTCCGTCTGCTCGTAGACCTGCTCGGGCGTCGGGCCGTCGTCGGCGTAGCGCTCCGCAGCGGGGATTTCGTCCTCGCGCGGAGTTTCATCGAGAGATAGCGCCGGGCGGGCCTTCTGGCTCCGGCGGCGCATCAACGCGGCGTTGATGACGATGCGCGTGAGCCAGGTGGAAAACTGCGAGCGGCCCTCGAACCGCCTCAGGTTGCGATAGGCCGAAAGCAAGCCGTCCTGCACGGCGTCCTCGGCATCTTCGGGATTGCCGAGCACGCGGAGGGCGGTCTGGAACAGCGGGCGCTTGTAGCGGTCGAAGAGCACCTCGAGCGCTTCCGAATCCCCTTTCAGTCCCGCCCGGATCAGCATGTCTTCGTTCCCTTTTCCAAATGCAACGAATTGAGTTGCCATCTTTGCCTCCTTCTCCCCCGGGGGAGCTCTATCTCCCCCGACTGCCCATCGAAGAAACTTGTCTTTGCCGATCAGCGCGCTCCTGTCTGCCCGATCCCGGATTCTGCGCCGCTCTCATCTCAACGGCCGGCCGAATCACGGCCAAAATCCCTACTTCGTCATTACCGTGGCGCCCACGTTCATCCCCGGACGCAGGATGGCCTTGTCCGCCGGAATCGGGTCCAGCACGATTTTCACGGGAATGCGTTGCACCACCTTGACGTAATTTCCCGTGGCATTTTCCGGCGGAAGCAGGCTCAAGCGAGCGCCGGTGGCGCCGGCGATCGAATCCACGTGACCGGAAAAAGTTTCGCCGTATGTGTCCACATCAACGTAGGCTTTTTGGCCGGGGTGCATCTTCGCAAGCTGCGTTTCCTTGAAGTTTGCGGTCACCCAAACTTTCTCCAGCGGAGCGATCACCATGAGGCCCTGTCCCGGCTGAACGATCTGGCCGGGTTCCACCTGCTTGTGCGTCACCACGCCGTCGCTGGGGGCCAATATCTTCGTGTAGCTCAGCTGCAATTCGGCGGCATCGAGCGCCGCCCTGGCTTGCTGCACCGATGCGATCGCGCCTTGCTCATCCGCCTTGCGGACGTTTACCTGCCTGAGGTTGGCATGGGCAGTGCCGACGTTTGCCTGCGCCACCTCGAGCATCGCGCGCGTGATTTCGACGTTTCGCTGGGCTTGGGCGAGCTTCTCCAGGTCCGCCTGGAGGGTGCTTTCCGCGACGCGCGCCTCTGCCTGCACGGCGTCAAACTGCTGCTTCGAGATTTCTTCCTTCTCGGCGAGAGGCTTCATCCGTTCGAGATTGGCGCGCGCCAGGTCCGCATTCGCGCGGCTTTTCTCGACGTTGGCGCGGGCGTAAGCGATGTCTGCAGTGCGCGCCTGATCGTAGGCGGCTTGCGCTCGAGCAAGATTCGCGTCGGCTGAGGACTGGCCGCTGGCAGTCGTTTCCGCCGTCCAGGGCACGTTTACGCCTGCGGCTCGGGCCTGGCTTTCGGCGAGCGTGAGCTTGGCGCGCGCCTGATCCACGGCCGCCTGTGCGTCGCGAGGATCGATGCGCACGAGGAGTTGACCCTCCTTGACTCGCTCGTTATCGTTCACCAGGACTTCGGCCACGTTGCCGTAGATCTTCGAGGCGATGGGCGTGATATCGCCGTCCACCTGGGCGTCATCGGTGCTCTCGCGTCCGTGGTAATACCAATAAAGACTGGCGATCGTCACCAGCGCCACCGCGCCAGCCACCAACGCGAGTTCCCGGAGGTGAGAGTTTATCCAACTCTCCTGCTGAGGAGTCTCCTCAGGTGGCTCGGGTGCCAGCGAACTGTTTTCCAGATTCTCCAGATCCATTTCGACGCCTGCGCTCATGCCTCTCCTTACTTGGCGTACAACTGCTCGATTTCCCCGAGGCCACGCGCGAGATCGGCGCGGGCCTGATTGAAGCGGTACAACGCCGCGATCTGATTGTCGTTGGCGCGCGCCAGGGCGTCCTGCGCGGTGACGACTTCAATGTTGTTGGCCACGCCGGATTTGAACCGGTCGCGCGCCTGAGAGACTTCTTCCTGCGCGAGACCCACGCCCAGATTGGCAACCTGCACTTCGCTGCGCGCGGAAGTCAGCGTGACCAGCGCGGTTTTCACTTCCAGCGCCACCTGATTGCGCAAGTCCGCGCGCTGTTGCTCGAGTTTCTGCACCTCGAGTCCGGCGCGCGTCACTGCGGCGCGAATCCGCCCGCCGGTGAACAAAGGCATATTGGCCGAGGCAACATACTCATAAGCGGGAATCGCGCTCGGCGCGGAGACGCCGGAGTAGTTCCAGAAACCGTCAACACGCAGCGCCGGCAGACGCGATTCACGGGCGGCGCGCCGGGCGTTGTTGGCTGCTCGAATCTGAGCCTCGATCGCGCGGAGTTCGGAACGCTGCGCGTACGCGCGCGTGAGGCTTTCCTCGGCGCCATATTCCGGCGTTTCGGAAAAACCCAATTCGTCGGCTAACTCGATGGGCTGCCTCGGATCGAGGTTCAGCAAGCGGCTCAGGCCATAGAGAGCGGTCTGCATCCCGGCCTGGGACTGAATGAGACGCTGCTTCTCATTCTGGAGTTCGACGTTCGAGCGCAGCGTGTCAATGCTGGTGCCGACGCCTTGCTTTTGCAGGTCCGCAGCCAAATCGTACAGCGCCTGCGCCAGCGCCAGGCGCGATTGGGCGGCCTTGACGTCAGCCGTCGCCCGGAGGCAGCCGAGGTACTGCGAGGCCACCAGTAAAATGACCTGCTCGCGAGTGGCCCGGCTTTGCGCCAGGCTGGCAGAGGCCTGCTCGCGCGCCGCCTGCCACCGCCGCCACAACGTCAGATCGAGAATAGGCATCCCGAAGGACGGGCCCGCGTTGAACTGTTGGAACGGGCCGATGTGTTGAGGGAAACCGGGAAACCGAGAACCGAATTGATCTTCAAGATTGAAGCGCACAACATCATCGGCCACCCGCAGCTCGGCTTGCGGCAGTAAAGCGGCGCGCGCGACCGCACGGTCCTGTTCGCTCTGGGCGGCGGTGAGAACAGCGATCTGCGCTTGCGGGTTCTGCT
>Ga0187889_10000674_pt1 | contig 39971 bp, 29 predicted proteins | sample June2016WEW_7_10_2_FD_132992 | JGI IMG/M metagenome (GOLD analysis project Ga0187889, IMG submission 132992) | Peatland microbial communities from SPRUCE experiment site at the Marcell Experimental Forest, Minnesota, USA - June2016WEW_7_100 | ecosystem: Environmental > Terrestrial > Soil >... | reverse complement strand
CGGACGAAGGCGACGAGATAGCCGAGTACGTGCGCAACCAGGCCATGGCCGCGCTCGCGCTGTATGAACGAGCCGCAGAGGCACCTCAGGGAAGGCGGGAGAAGGCGTGACCTCGCCGGCCCTGATCGTCGTCGGTAACGGGTTGGTGGGCCACCGCTTCTGCGAAAGGCTGGTGGCGTATGGGAACCGTTTTGCCGTGACCGTCTTGGGCGAGGAGCCGCGACCGGCCTATGATCGCGTGCACTTGACCGACTACTTCCGGGAGCGCAACGCGGAAAGCCTGGCCGTGGGAACGCATGGTTGGTACGCGGAGCACGGCATTAGCCTGCGCACTGGCACCGCGGTGACTGCCATCGACCGGACCCGGGCTCGCGTGGCGACAGCGGACGGCGAGGAGCTGGAATACCACGAGCTCGTCCTGGCCACGGGATCAGCCCCCTTCCTTCCCCCCGTCCCGGGGATCGATCAGCGCGGAGTCTTCGTCTATCGGACCATCGAAGATTTGGAAGGGATCCTCGGCTACGCTATGCACGCCCGCAGCGCCGCCGTCATCGGTGGCGGGCTCTTGGGCTTGGAGGCGGCGCGTGCCGTCAAAGACCATGGGCTGGACACGCACGTCATAGAGGTAGCCAGTCGCCTCATGCCACGTCAGCTTGACCCCCAGGCCGCGACGATGCTGGAGCAGTCGATTCGCGCCTTGGGCGTGGTGCTGCACATCGATCGGCGCATCACACGGCTGTTGGGGGAAGGAACGGTGCGGGGCGTCGAGCTTTCCGACGGCGAAGCCATAGCTGTCGACTTGGTCATCATCTCGGCCGGCATACGTCCGCGCGACGAGTTGGCCCGCCAGGCCGGCCTGGAGGTGGGACCGCGCGGTGGTGTCGCGGTGGGCGACGATCTACGAACCAGCGATCCGCACGTCTTTGCCATCGGGGAGGTCGCCCTCCACCGAGGCACAATCTACGGCTTGGTGGCGCCTGGCTACGAGATGGCGGATGTTCTCGCCAAGTCGCTCAGCGGGCAGACGGCCGCGTTCGCCGGGGGCGATCTGTCGGCCAAGCTGAAGCTGATGGGCACCAACGTGGCCAGCTTCGGCGATCCCTTCGCGAGCTTGCCCGGCATGCGCACCCTCGCGTTCGAGGATCAAGTCCGGCGCGTCTATCGCAAGCTGGTGGTGGACATCGAGAACCGGCGCTTGGTCGGGGGCATTTTGGTGGGGGAGACGCAGGACTTTACTCGCCTCCAGCACCTCACCCGCTCGGCCACCACGCTCTCGGACGGTCTGGATGAGCTCGGCATGGCGTCGGGTGGTGGCGTCGCCCGAGAATTCGCCCTGCCCGACGAGGCCCAGGTCTGCTCGTGCAACAACGTCATGGCGGGCGCCCTGCGCGCTAATGTGCGCGCTGGCGATGGCGCGACGGTCGACGATCTCAAGCGGCTGACCCGCGCGGGCACCGGGTGTGGGGGGTGCCTGCCTGTGGTGGTGGATCTCCTGGCCGCGGAGCTAAAGAGCATGGGCAAGACCGTTCGGCCGCGCCTCTGCGAGCATTTCGCGTACACCCGCCAGGACCTGTTCCATATCGTCGCTAGCAAGCGCATCCGCACTTTCGCCGAGTTGGTGGAGAGTCACGGTCAGGGCAGCGGCTGCGAAGTGTGCAAACCCGCGGTGGCCTCGATCCTGGCCAGCCTATGGAACGAGCCCGTGCTCAAAGAAGAACACCGCCCCTTGCAGGACACCAACGACCGATACTTGGCCAATCTGCAGCGCAACGGAACCTACTCGGTCGTTCCACGCATCCCGGGAGGCGAGATCACGCCCGAGAAGCTGGTGGTGTTGGGGCAAGTCGCGCGCAAATTCGGCCTCTACAGCAAGATCACGGGAGGTCAGCGCGTTGATCTGCTCGGAGCCAAGCTTGACGACCTGCCCGCCATCTGGGAGGAACTGGTGGCGGCCGGCTTCGAGAGCGGACACGCCTATGGCAAGGCCCTGCGCACCGTGAAGAGCTGCGTGGGCACGACGTGGTGCCGGTTCGGCGTACAAGATTCCACCGCCATGGCCATCCGACTTGAGGAGCGCTACAAGGGCATTCGTTCGCCCCACAAGTTGAAGAGTGCAGTGAGCGGCTGCATTCGCGAGTGCGCCGAGGCGCAAGGCAAGGATTTCGGTCTCATCGCCACGGAAAAGGGATGGAACGTCTTCGTATGCGGCAACGGCGGCGCCCACCCGCGCCATGCCGATGTCCTGGCCAAGGACATCGACGGGGAAACTGCCATCCGCTATCTCGACCGCTTCATCATGTTCTACATTCGCACCGCCGATAAGCTCACGCGCACTTCGGTGTGGCTCGAAAAGATGGAGGGCGGGATAACCCGCCTGCGCGAGATCATCGTGGCCGATGCCTTGGGCATTGCCGCCGACCTCGAACGCGACCTGCAGTATCTGGTCGACACCTACGAGTGCGAGTGGACGGGAGTTTTGCGCGATCCCAAGCGGCGCGCCCTTTTTCATCAGCACGCGCGTTCGCAGAGCAGCCCACTTCCTGGTCTTGCGCAGCGTGCCTGGGTCCGCCTGGCCAGTGTGGCCGAGGTGCCGCCCGACACCGGGATCGCCGCGCGTTACGGGAAGACGGAGATCGCCATCTTCAATTTCGCCTCGCGAGGGCAATGGTTCGCTAGCCAGAATCTCTGCCCGCATCGGCGCCAGATGGTGCTGGCCCGAGGGATTCTGGGCGACATGGCGGGCAAACCCAAGGTCGCCTGTCCCTTGCACAAGAACACCTTCGATCTCGAGACGGGCGCTTGCCTCAGCGGCGACCTCCCGGCCGTCGCCACTTTCCCGGTCAAGATCGAGGGCGACGAGGTCTGGGCGTACCTACCTCCACCGGAAGAGCTCGAACCCACGTTACCCGTTTGCGCCGCGATCAAGGCCGAGCCCGCCGTGGCGCCACCGCCGACATAACTCAAGGAGTCGACCATGCGCGCCGCAGTCCGTCCCAGGCCGCTGCCCGAGGCAGAAGGGACAAGAATATCCAAGTACACCATACGAGATTGGAATCCCGACGACGACGGCTTCTGGAAGACACGGGGAAAGCGGATCGCGACGCGCAATCTCGTCTTCTCGATCTTCGTCGAGTTCCTGGGATTCTCCGTGTGGCAGGTCTGGAGCGCTGTGGCGGCACGGCTCCCGGCCGTCGGTTTCACCTTCGACGTCAATCAGCTCTTCTGGCTCGCCGCCCTGCCCGGCCTTTCCGGGGCAACCCTCCGCATTCCCTACGGCCTCGCGGTAGCGATTGTCGGCGGGCGCAACTGGACCTTGGTCAGCGCGGCCCTGCTTCTCGTCCCTTCGGTCGGGCTTGGCCTGGCGGTGCAAAACCCCGCCGCCCCCTACTGGGCGTTTTTGCTGCTGGCACTCGTCACCGGGTTTGGGGGTGGGAACTTCGCCTCGAGCATGGCGAACATTCAATTCTTCTTTCCCCAGAAGCGAAAGGGCGTTGCGCTCGGGCTGAACGCCGCCGGGGGCAACATCGGCGTCAGCGTCGTCCAATTTCTGGTTCCCGTCGTCACCGCCACCTCGCTGTTCGGCTCGTGGGGCGGAGCTTCCCAGACGGTCGCGTCGCATGAGGGCGTCACGCAAGTGTGGCTGCAAAACGCGGCCTTGCTGTGGATTCCTTTCATCCTGGTCTCCCTGGTGACCTCGTGGTTCTTCATGAACAACCTGCAGGTCGCCCGGGCCTCGCTGTCCGAGCAATTGCCGATACTCAAGACCAAGCACAATTGGCTCATGAGCTGGCTCTATCTCGGCACCTTCGGTTCCTTCATCGGATACTCAGCCGGCTTTCCCCTCCTCATCAAGTCCCAATTTCCCGAGGTCAATCCGCTGCAATACGCCTTTCTCGGCCCCCTGGTCGGCTCCGTCATCCGGCCGATCGGCGGATGGCTGGCGGACAAGCTCGGCGGGGCCGCGGTGACCCTGTGGAACTTCGCGGCCATGTCCTTGGCCTTGAGCGGGGTGATCTACTTCGTCGCCCACAAGACCGACGCTGGGGCTTTCACGGGTTTCTTCACCATGTTCATGGTCCTGTTCTTCTGCTCTGGCATCGGCAACGGCTCGACTTTCAGGATGATTCCCATCATCTTCAGGACGCGTCGGTTGCGTTCCCTCCCGGCCGCGCGCCCGGGCTCGGCGCCCCATGCCGCCGCGGTCGCGGCGGCGAACAAGGAATCCTCGACTGTTATCGGCTTTGTTTCTGCCATGGCGGCCTACGGCGCCTTCTTCGTGCCCAAGAGCTATGGCACCTCGATTTCGCTCACCGGCAGCCCGGTCAGTGCTCTCGCCACCTTCCTGGTCTTCTACGCGACGTGTCTTTTTATCGCTTGGTGGTACTACGCACGCAAGGGCGCCGAATATCCTTGCTAGTCGCTGCAGCGGCTCCAGGGGACCCGATCTCGTAAATGCCAAGTTGGAGCCAGGCGAACGCCTGTTCGGGCGTTTGACGAAGCCCTGATCGGCCGACGCTGATCGGGGTTTCGCCTTTTCCGCGTGTGGCGCAATGCGCCTTTCGCCCGAGTTGGCCTGCGGTTACGCGCTGTCGAATTGCCACATCGATTTACCGACACGGCGATTGCCGCCATGCGGCGTGGGGCCTGTGTTGATCTGCCGACCGACTTGCCTTCCCATTGTTGGTACGGAGTTTTTCGCGGTGGACAGCTGGTAAGAGCGCACCGGTAGGCGAGCGGGCGTGCAAGTGGCCGCGCGAGCGAGTATGAAGGGCGCCATGGTGGCCAAAGATACTGAGCAGGATTTCGCGTCCATGCTGGCCGAGTTTGCGCAGCGCGATGAGCGCGGCTACGCCAGCCGGGTGCGCGTCGGTGACAACGTGCGCGCGCGTGTGGCCCGCATCGGGCAAGAATCGGCGGTGCTCGAGATAGCCGACGGGGCGGTGGAAGGGATGATCGACCTCGATCAACTTCGCGATGGCGAGGGCAACCTATCCGTCAAGGTCGGCGACGAAATCGAAGCCCGGGTGGCCGAGACCATGGGCAAGCAGGGCAGCGTCGTGTTGCGGCGAGCGATGGCGCGCGGGCAGGAAGCCAAGGCGGAGCTGGCTCAGGCGGCCGAGCTCGGGCTCGCCGTCGAAGGCACGGTCATGGCCGTGAACAAGGGCGGCGTTGAAGTGCTGGTGGCCGGTGTGCGCGGTTTTTGCCCGATTTCGCAGCTCGAGGCGCGTCATGTGGCCGACGCCAATCCCTACGTGGGATGCAAATTCCAATTTCGTATCACGCGCTACGATTGCGACCGCCGGGGCGCCAATCTGGTAGTTTCACGGCGCGTCCTGCTCGAAGAGGAAGCCCGTGCCCGATCGGAAAAGATTCGCGCCAAGCTGGTCGTGGGCGCGGTTCTCTCCGGAACGGTGGTGACCCTCAAGGATTTTGGCGCCTTCATCGATCTGGGCGGCGTGGAGGGCATGTTGCACGTCTCCGAGCTGGGATTTTCGCGTCACAGCCGGCCGAGCGAGGTTTTGGCCGTCGGACAGCGCCTCGAAGTGCAGATCATCAAGATCGAAAAGACGGGCGATGCCAAACGCCCGGAGCGGATCGCGCTTTCGCTCAAGTCCCTGGCGACGGACCCGTGGGAAGAGGTGGCTACGCGCTTCCCGCCCGGCACCCAGACCAGCGGCAAGGTGGTGCGGGTCGAGCAATTTGGCGCCTTCGTGGAGCTGGCCCAGGGTATCGAGGGTCTGTTGCACTCGTCAGAATGGGCGGATGGTAGGCCGGGCCGCCACGCGCGCGAGCTTTGCAAGGTCGGCGATCAGCTCACCGTGACGGTTCTGGCCCTCGATCTCGAACGCCGCCGCATCTCCCTTGGCACGGGCGAGCGCAGCGAGGCGCTATCCCAGGAAGACCTGGCGGTGGCGCGAGCTGCCGCGGGACCCGCACGTTTCGGCACCTTGGGCGATCTACTGCGCGCCAAGAAGACCTAGCGGAACGCCGGCCGCGTAGGTGCCCGCGCAGCGACGGAGACGGGGGAGCTTTCCTGATGAGTGGTGGATGAGTGGCGGATGAGTAGTGGATGAGTGGCGGATGAGTAGTGGTAACAGATGAGGCATTTGCGCAGAGGGATTTTCCCATTACGCTGCGGCCGAGTATGCGATATGGTGATGCCCGCTCATGAAGCGCATCCCAGTAACGGGTCTTTTTCTGTTGGCCGTTGTCGTTTCGGGGTGCCACGGCCAGGGTAGCTGTGCTCGCGGTGACTGGTGCGATTGCAGCGGCGGCAGCGAGTGTTACCAAGGCTGCGCAGGCGACGGCAACGCGTGCAGGATGTTCTGTCACAACATGGACCGCTGCGGCGCCACCTGTGGCGAGACCTGCAACTTCGAGTGCTACAGCTACACCGGCGACTGCTCGGCTGATTGCGGCGACCAGTGCCATATAAGCTGCAACGACGGCGTGTCGTGCGGCGCCTCCTGTGGGGCTAACTGCAACTACACCTGCTGGGACATGAAGAGCTGTGGCGTGACGGCCGGTCCTGGCAGCCTGCTAAGCTGCAACAACGTCGATACCTGCGTGGTCGAGTGTCTGGGCGACTGCTCGGTTTATTGCAGCGAACAGGTGGGCAACTGTAAGGTGACATGCCCCAATGGTGCTAGCCCAGTTTCGTGCCCGGATGGCAAGTTGGCCTGCGGTTCCTGCTAGGCAAGGGAGCGAATTACCCGATGAAGCAGCAGCGTTGGCTCGGTCGACTCACGGTTTCGTTCGCAGCCATGCTGACGCTGGCGTGGCTCGGCTCACCGTCCGGCGCGCACGCTGACGGGGAGGTGGGCGCTCTTGCCTCGCGTTCGCCCCTGACCTTGGGCTGGGAGCTCGAGCCGCACCTGGTATTTGGCACCGCTCCCCCGGGGTTCGGGCAGGGCTCTGGCCTTGGTGCGGGCGTGCGTGGCAGCATAGTGCTCCTCAAGCACGGGCTTTTGCCCAGGGTCGACGACTCCCTCGCGGTCGGCTTTGGGCTAGATTACGGCCACTACAAGGGTGACTGGGCGCTGAGCAATAGCTGGCGCGACCAATGCCTGAGCTATGGGGTCGCGCCCGATGGCTCGCCGCTCTGTACCGACATTACCGTCAATGGTGGCACGTATACCTACCTGTTCATTCCCTTGGTGCTGCAGTGGGACTTTTGGCTCACCCGCCGGTTTTCCGCGTTCGCCGAGCCAGGCGTGAATCTGTACTATCTGGTCGATCACGGCTTCAGTGCCGTGCCTGCCCTATACCTCGGGGGCCGCGTACGACTTTCGCGCAGCACCGCCCTGACCGTGCGTCTTGGCTATCCGGTCGCGGATGTCGGTATTTCGTTCCTGCTGTAGTCATCGCTGCCTCGCAGCGTCGTCAGCCTCGCGATCGTCGGCAAAAGAAGTTTGAGCGATACCTCAATCTCTAGCCCCTCTCACCGATGTGAAGGTTGAGCTATACTGAGGCTTGCCCTGTCTTGGACTGCGTGCGCAGCGTCTTTAGACGCAAGGAGCAGCGATGAGAAAATTCCACCTCGTCTCGATCTTATCCGGACTGGCAGCGGTCGTCGGCGGATTGGCCTATAGCGCGTGCGATTCGTCGAGTGGGCAAATCGGGGTATCCTCATCTAAGGGTGGCGAAGCGGGCCAGATCAGCATAAGTCAGGGCGGTAATGGCGGAAGCGGGACTGCAAGTGGCGTGCTCCCCACGGGCGATGCCAACTGCGGCAGCACGACCAGCAACGCGGCGCGCCAGCCGGCGGACGTGCTGCTGGTGCTGGACCGCTCGGGGTCCATGGACGACAGCACCGCCGCTGACCAGAGCTGCAACAACCAGGCTGGCTGCACTGCCCGCTGGCCAGCGCTGACCTCGGCCGTGGACTCCACGCTAACTGCGACCTCTGGCGCCATCAACTGGGGGCTCAAGCTTTTCTCGTCCAGCGGCGATGGGTGCACGGTCACGAGCGGAGTCGAGGTCCCCATAGCGGCCACGTCGGTGTCAGCCATCGAGACTCAGGTCAGCAATACCTCACCCGGCGGTAACACGCCAACGGAGCAGGCCATCGAAGCCGCCACCACGTACTACGGTACGGTGAAGGACGGCAACACCCACGTCATACTGCTCGCCACCGACGGCGAGCCCAACTGCGCCCCCACGACGACCACCGGTCATGGAGGAGGTGGGGGAAACAACACCACGGCCAACGTGCAAGGCACCATCAACGCCATAACCGCGGCCAAGACGGCAGGCATCCCGGTCTATGTTATCGGCATCGGGCCCAGCGTGGGCAACCTCGATAGCTTCGCCCAGGCTGGCGGTACCACGAGCTACTTCCCCGCGACCACGCCGCAGGATCTGACCACAGCTTTCTCGACCATCAGCAAGTCGGTGGCGAGTTGTACCTTCAGCTTGGCCAGTACTCCACCCGATCCCAGCGACGTCGCGGTTTACCTGAACAAGAACCTGGTGGCCAAGGACCCGACGAACGGCTGGGCCTTCGGTGCTAACGACCAGAGCATCGTGCTCGCGGGTACCCCGTGCGACACCATCATGGCGTCGACGACCGGCGCGGTGGTGCAAATCCTGTACGGTTGTCCGGGCGTCAGCGTACCCACCAACATTCCGTAGCACAGCGAACCGCGGCCGGGCGCGCGCCGCTTTGAGGGCGTGCTGGGGCCGGCGATGTGAAGGCAGATGTGAGGGCGCAGCGGTCGACTGGCCAACCTCGCTAGCGGTGGCAATGCCTGGGGTCAATGGCTCTTGGGCGCGGCTGGTGGAGGGGTATCAGTTGATGCTTGCCGTTGCCGATCAGATCGGCTCGGCCCATGAGGCGGAGTGCTTGGCGCAGCAAGGGCCAGTTCTCCGGATCGTGATAGCGGAGAAAGGCTTTGTGCAGACGTCTCACCCCGAGGCCCCTGGGGATGATCACTGCTTCGCCGTCACGTCGCACTGGGTGCAACGGATTCCTGCCGCTGTGGTACATGGCGGTGGCGTTGGCCATGGGCAGGGGAAGGAATGACTGCACTTGGTCGGGGCGGAAGCGGTTATGCTTCAGCCATAGCGCCAGCTGGAGCATGTCGCGGTCGGTGGTGCCAGGATGGGCGGCGATGAAGTAGGGGACCAGATACTGCTCCTTGCCCGCCTCCTGCGAGTATTTGTCGAACAGGCTCCGGAATTTCTCGAAGGAGCCTATGCCCGGCTTCAACATCTTCACGAGAGGGCCAGGCTCGCTGTGCTCTGGGGCCACCTTGAGATATCCGCCCACGTGGTACATGGCCAACTCCCGCACGTAGTCCGGAGAGGCCGCAGCGAGGTCGTAGCGCAGGCCCGAGGCGATCAGGACCTTCTTGACGCCGGGAAGCGCGCGCGCCGCCCGGTAGAGCTGGACCAGCGGGGTGTGGTCGGTGGCGAGGTTGGGACAGATGGCGGGGAACAGGCATGACGGCAGGCGGCAGGCCGCGGCGATGGCGGGGTTCCGGCAGGCCATACGGTACATGTTGGCGGTCGGACCGCCGAGGTCGGAGATGATCCCGGTGAAGCCGAAGACCTCATCGCGCACCCTGGCGATCTCACGCAAGATCGAGGGCTGGGAGCGGTTCTGGATCACGCGTCCCTCGTGCAGGGTGATCGAGCAGAAAGTGCAGCCTCCGAAGCAGCCGCGCATGATGGTGATCGAGAAGCGGATCATCTCGTAGGCCGGGATGCGTCGCTGGCCATAGCTCGGGTGCGGGCGGCGGGTGTAGGCTAACTCGTATACGGCGTCCATCTCCGCGCTCGAAAGCGGCAGCTGGGGCGGGTTGAGCCAGACGTCCCGATCGCCGTGGCGCTGGACCAGGGCGCGTCCGTTGCCCGGGTTGGACTCGAGGTGGAGGAGGCGCGCGGCGTGGGCGTAGAGGATACGGTCGGCCTTCACGTCGGCGTAGCTGGGCAGCCTGATGACCGTGCGTTGGCGATCGAGCTTTGTCCGGGGGAACGCGCCCGGGCCGGGGGCGTCGAGGCTACCGGCGTCGATCTCCGCCCAGCCGTCGGGCAGCGTGCCCTGGTCACGCAGGAAGGCCGTCCCGCGCAGGTCGGTTATGGCGGCAGGCGACTCTCCTGTCGCCAGCCGGTGCGCGATCTCGACCACCGCGCGCTCGCCATTGCCGTAGACCAGCAGATCGGCGTGGGCGTCGACCAGGATCGATCGGCGGACCTTGTCGGACCAGTAGTCGTAGTGGGCGACACGGCGCAGGCTGGCCTCGATCCCGCCGATGACGATGGGTACATCGGGAAAGGCCTGCCGACAGCGCTGGGCATAGACGATCACGGAGCGATCCGGACGCAGACCGGCGGCGCCATCGGGTGAGTAAGCGTCGTCGGAGCGGACACGCCGGTCGGCGGTGTAGCGGTTCACCATCGAATCCATGTTTCCGGAGGTGATGCCGAACATGACATTAGGCCGTCCCAGCGCCGCGAACGGCTCGGCACCGCGCCAGTCGGGCTGAGCCACCATCCCGACCCGAAAGCCCTGGCACTCGAGTAGCCGTCCGATTAGGGCCGCGCCGAAGCTCGGGTGATCGACATAGGCATCCCCGGTGACCAGGATGACATCACAGCTGTCCCAGCCGAGCTCGTCCATCTCGGCCCGCGACATGGGCAGCACGGGGGCGATCCCGAAGCGCTGGGCCCAGAACTTGCGCCGCGCGAACAGCGAGGGTGGCACCAGTGAGGGCGAGATCGGCTGCACCTCTACTCCGACCAGGTTCCGGCGCCCACGTCGAGCTGCCATGAGCTGAGGTAGCTGGGCATGAAGATCGAGGTGCCGGTGAACACCAGCGGCTGGAAAACATAGGTGGCCAGGTTGTTATGCTCGCCCGGCGCCGTGGTGTCTTGATCGCCGTCCCAGTGATCGCCCCAGAAGAGGTAGGTCGTGCCGCGGCAGCCCGCCACCGGAGTGACCCAGGTGGTTTGCGACAGCCATGTCCGCTGATCGGAGATCTGCTCGGGCGGATCGGGCGCGCCCGGCTCAGTCGTCGTGCTGGTGTCGGTCACTGGCGCAATGAAGCCCTGGTAGGTCCAGGGACCGGTCATGGCCGGGGCGGTGGAATAGAAGTTGTTGTTGGCCCGCCACCCGGTCTTGTAGGATCCGATCCAGTAGTAGGTGCTGCCGGCTTTGAAAACGGTGGGTGCCTCCGAGCCACCGGAATCGCCATTGACGGCGGAGTAGGTGTTGTCCGAAAGCCAGCTGTGACAATCGGCGGCAAGGGGGTAGACGTGCCCGCTCTCGGTGACCACGTAGGCGCTGCTGCCATCGGTGAGCGCGCTCATGTCACTGTGGGCCGCGACGACACCGCTGGAGTTGGTGAGCGAGCCCTGGAAGGTGTAAGTGCCATTGACCGTCGGCGACGTGGCGTAGACCACCTCCTTGTCGACCTGGTAGGTGACATCCGCGGAATGCGCGTACAGCACGAACTCTCCCGTGCTCGGGCATTGGATTATGTGGGGGCGCTCGCCTTTGCGATTGGGGCCCAATTGACCACTTGCCTGCTGCGGCAGGATCATGCCTTCCCATTGCCAGCTGGCCAAGTCCCTGGCCGAGTACATGGCGAAGCCATTGAAGTTGTTATCGGTCGTGGTGCCGAGGAAGTATTCCCCGTGCAGGTAGTAGGTGTCGCCGACTTTGATTATGCCTCCGCCGTGGGCATTGACCGGGTTGCCTTGCTGGTCGGTGAACGCAATTCCCGTCGCCAGCGTCCCCGCGAAGGTCGCGATGGGCCCCGAGCAGGCGCTGCCGCCCTGGCCGGTCCCGCCGTTGCCGCCTGCTCCCCCGCCAGCTTGGCCAGACTCGCCGCCTGCTCCCCCGCCAGCTTGGCCAGACTCGCCGCCTGCCCTCCCGCCGCTCGCGGTCAAGCCGCCCTGGCCGGGCCTGCCGCCTGGGCTAGCCCCCATGCCCATGCTCGTGCCGGCGCCACCGCCACTGCCCAGGCTGCCGCTCCCTCCACTCGAGCCAGGCGATGTCCCGGTGCCTGCACTGCCGCCGGAGGAAAATCCTCCCAGCGGCATCGAGGTGGCGCTTGGCCATCCGCCCGTGGCGAGCAGCCCTGCCGAGCCGGCGGTCCCGCCCCCTGCCAGAGCTCGCCCTGCCGCCGAGCCGGCGGCGCCGTGTCCATCGTCACTGCCGACCCCGCCCGCACCATCCGTAGCCGGGGTGGCCCCGGCGCCACCGGGGTGGCCGGCAGCCCCGCCGCTGGCCGCGGGTGAGCAGTTGGTGGCACTGACCACCGCCAGGGTTGCGATCCAGGTGAGCGTTAACGAGCCGCCTTGCACGACATCTCTTCCTATTACGAAAAGGACCCTGAGAGGGTCCTTTTCATCCCCCGCGAAGAGCGCGGCCGGGCAAAGCCCGCCCGCGCTCACGCGAACCATTACGAAAAGGACCCTGGGAGGAACCTTTTCATCCCCCGCGGAGAGCGCGGCCGGGCAAAGCCCGCCCGCGCTCACGCGAACTATTCAGGAAGGAACAGCTCAAGCTCTCTCGTTTTGGGGTAAGCGCAAAGCTTCCTGGCCTCGACCAGGCGCAGTAGTAGCGTGCTGAAGCGCGTCTGAGACGTCAGGACATCGGGAGAGCCACGTGCTCCGACCTGGCGTCGCCGCCTTGGGGGCTGATGCAGCGGGGAGGAGCGGGGATGACCTGGTCGCGGTGCTGGTGAGCGAACTCGAGGAGGAACTGGGCCATGGCCCGGGCATCTTCCAGGGTTACGCCGTTGTACAGGGAGATGCGCAGCCCGCCGCGGCTGCGATGACCCTTGGTGCCCACCAGCCCAGCCGAGTCGGCGTGCTCAACGAAGCGGGCGTCGAGCGCCGGGGTCGGGCAGCGGAACACGACGTTCATGTCGGAGGCACAGGCGGGCTCAACCGACGAGGTATAGAAGGGGGCGGCTAAACGCAGGGCTTCTCTGACCATGGCGGCCTTCTCGTGGTTGATGCGGCCCATGTTGACGAGGCCACCCATGTCGTCCTCCAGCCAGCGCAGGGACAGGAGCACCACGTAGCACGAGAACACCGCGGGCGTGTGGAGCAGCGAACGCGCGTCGGCGTGAGCACGGTAGTCGAGAATGGGCGGAAGCCCTGACGGCCGGTGGGCGAGCACCTGTTCATCCACCAGGACAATGGTCACCCCGGCGGGGCCCAGGTTCTTCTGGGCGTGGGCGTAGAGCAGGCTAACTCGCGACATATCGCACGGGCGCGAAAGAAAGTCGGAAGAGGCGTCGCAGACGATGGGGGCGGGCGAGGATGGCACCGCCGGGAACTGCAGGCCATCGACGGTCTCGTTGGAGACATAGTGGAGGTAGGCGGCGTCGCTGGCTCCCAGGGGCGCGTCCTGGCCAGGCAAGCAACGGAAGCCATCGGGCTCGCCGTTCCACGCGACGCGCACCTGGCCGTGGTAGCGGGCGGCCTCGACCGATTTCTTCGACCAGTAGCCGGTCACCAGGTAGTCCGCGCTGCGCTTTGGGGGCAGCATGGTCAGCGGTATCATGGAGAACTGCAAGGTGCCTCCGCCCTGGAGGAAGAGGACGTGATGGGTCTTGGGCAGATGGGCGAGGCGGCGGACCCGCTCCTCGGCCTCGTCGAGGATGGCGCGAAAGCGCTCGCTCCGATGGCTCAAGCCGAGAATCGAGACGCCCGTGTTGGGCAGCTCCAGCACCGCCTCCTGGGCCTGCTCGAGCACGCGACGCGGCAGTGCGCCGGGACCGCCGGAGAAGTTACGCGCGAGCGCGGGGCGAGTTGAGGTCCGCATGGGCGCGAGCTGATGCAAGTGTCGCGCCGCTCCCCACCGGGGCAGGCCAGGGTCACGCATGAGCGCAGGCGGGCTTTGCCCGACTGCGCTCTACGCGGGGGATCTCAAGGACCCTCTCAGGGTCCTTTTCATAACGCATGAGCGCAGGCGGGCTTTGCCCGACTGCGCTCTACGCGGGGGATCTCAAGGACCCTCTCAGGGTCCTTTTCATAATAGATCTGGCGCAACGAAGCGAGGGGAGCGCTAGGAGCCGAGATGCCGTGGCGATCTGTCAGCTGCAATCCTTGCAGCTGACAGACGGCTGACGCTCAGGCCTGCCGGCCCTGTCAGATGAGTGACGCTTCTGGCTGGCGGCGGCGTCAGCCGAGGAGCAGATTGACGAAGGGCTTGCGAGTCTTCCAGCGATAGGCGCGAAAATCGCGCTGGTCGGTGCTGAAGATACGGCCGTCGTGCAGCTCTTCCGCAAGGACGACCAGCGAGGCGTCCGCCAGATCCATCGGCAAGTCCGCATACTGCTCCATCAGCTCTTCCATCCGAGCCAGGTGGATCTCCGCCGGGGAAAAGACCGCAGAGCTGCCGTCCCGCAGGCTGCGGACAAAGCCTATCTCCGCGGCGACACCCAGGCGGGTCAAGAGGAGGTGGCAGGTCTCGGTCAGCACCGGCCACGTCGTGACTAGCCGTTCGCGCGATTCCGCGAGAGCTCGCACGGCAGCCGCGTGGTGCCGATCGCTGCGGTTGGCGAGAGCCAGCCAGAATCCCGTGTCGGCAATGATCATAGCTTGCGCGGCAGCGAGCGACTCAGTTCCTTCTTGTAATCGGAGGACAGGTCCGCCGGGCCGTCGGCGCACCCGATGAAGCCAGCCGCTTGCAGAATCGCCAGTGGCTCCCCGGTCTCACCCAATTCCTGGTCGCAGTACCGAGCGAGAGACTCCTTTACGATTTGCGAGAGGCTCCGCCCTTTGCGCTGGTGGACGAGAGCCACCCGCCGGGCGAGCTCGTCGTCCAGCCTGGCGTTGATACGATGGGCAGCGCGCGCAGCCATGCTCGTGTCATACAGTTTGTCTGACACGGATCAGACTTGTCAAGTCGCCGGGCCGGTTGACTCGTCAGGCTAAGGAGGCCGTCTGGCGCGCAGCGTCTGCCAGAAGCCGGCGGACGGCCTGTTCGATGCGGGTCACGGGCTGGATGCGGTAGCGCAAGCGGGGGTCCTCGCTCGGCGGCGGGACGATCATGGTGGCATTGGCCTCGAAGACCGCGACATTGCCGTTGGCGTCGAGCGCGAAATCGACGCCTCCGTAATCGAGCCCGAGCTCGCGGACGATGCTGCCGAGGCTGGCCAAGGCGCGCTCACCCAGCACGCCGGGCATGTCGCGGAGGAAGGCGCGATCTTCGGCCAGGCAGCGCTCGTCTTGGGCGGCAGTGAAGAGGTGCACCTTCCAGTGTTGGGAGACGGCAAGATGGAGGGGATAGAGACTTGGCCCCACGACCATCACGCGGTACTTGCGGAAATGGGCATCCGGGCTCTGGATGGCGAGGAATTCCAGGACGAGGACGGTGGCCCCTGGGAGCTGGTCGAGGGCCGGCCGGAGCTCGGCAGGGGTGTCCACCTTGGCAAAGTGCTCGCCGGTGTGAAAGCCCGGGGCGCGCAGGAGCAGGGGAAAGCGGAATCCTGCCTCGGCCAGCACGTGCTCGGCGGCGGGGTCGGTCAGCACGGCGCGCGGCCATTCGCGCATGCGGGCGGTGGTGACGCCGGGCAGACGGCCCAGGCTCTCTGCATTGGCAGCGCGACCAGTCGCGCGAACTCGGGCGGGCGGGTTGAGCACGGGAGCGGCCGTCGCGGCCACCACCAGCGCAGCGCGATCGAGAGCCTCGCCGCACAGATCGGCATCACCTATGGCATTGAAGACCAGGTCGTGGGGGGGCAAGGGTAGGGCGGGATCGTAAAACTCGGTGGCCAAGGTGTGGCGGGCGAACACCCGGTCGTCGATGAAGCGATCGATAGCAACGTTGCCGCCGGCGGCCGCCTGCAGGAGGAGCAGGGAGATGGCCCGGCCCTGGCCGCGATAGGGCGAGGGCAACGCCTGGCCCAGTCCGCCGATGCGAGCGCGGGCGCGAGCACGATCGACCTCCCCGGCGCGCAGGAGGAGGATGGCCAGCCCTTGGCTGGCCTCGCGGTGCTGGGGGTCGAGCTTTAGCGCTTCGAGGTAGTGGGCGCGGGCGGCGTCTAGGTCGTCCGCGCTTACCGCCAGGGCCAGATTCACGTGGGCCGCCGGGCTTCCGGGACGAAGGGCAAGCACCCGGCCCAACGCCGTCTTGGCGGCAGTGCGTCTTCCAGAGCGCAGCAGCAAGCGCCCCAAGGCGGTAAGACATTCCACGTGATCCGGGGCGAGCTTGAGCACTTGCAGGTAGGCGGCCTGAGCGCTCTCGTCGCGTCCGAGTCGGTCGAACGCGGCGGCTTGCGCGAAAAGGGCATCCGGAGAGACGGAGGGCTCCGCCGCGGCGGTGGCTAGCAACACTTCGAGCTCGGATCGGGCGCCCAAGGTGATCGCGATTCTAAGCCCAACGGGGAGGCGGCGCCGCACCCCGCGCGAACGCCAGCCCCCGCGCCGGTTTATGGTCTCAGCCAAAGTCTCGTAGCGTCGCGGGAAGGGCCAACGCTCGCGGCGAGCTCATTTCCCATAGCCAGCCGCACCGACGTTGGCGTAGACGGCCTGGTCGGTGGTGTCGGAGGGCACGCCGGCCACCATGGCGCCTTCGTAGAACGTCCCCCACGACGAGTTGCTGTTGTCGCCGCCGGTGCCCAGGTCGACTGCGCCCTGCAAGGAGAAGGTGGCGGGAGCGGCTCCGCTATAGGCAGTGGTCAGGCTGCCGGAGGTCACGTCTCCCACTTTGAGCACCCATTGCGACGCGTTGTTGGTGGTGCTGGTCTTGAGGATGCCCATGGCGTATGCCACCGACTTCATCGTGGGATTCTGGGGATTGGCCTGCCGCCCACTACAGGTGAGCTGGCCCGAGCCAGGGGTGCCGCACGAAGATCCTCCCGCCCAGACACCGTCTTCGAAATCAGCCTCGAACCAGGGTGCGCTGCCCGCGCCTTGCCCCCAGTAGGAGGTGCCGAGATTGAGGGCGGCCATTTCGCCGGCCGGGCCGTTGCCATTGTTGGTCTCGGCGTTGCCGAAATCGAAGCAGCAGGCGGAGCCAGCGTGGGTGCCGTCGGCCAGCATGTAGACGCCCTGAGCTGCGGTATCGGTGGGCACGCCCTTGGTCTTATCGTTGCGATAGCCGTATCCCGACGGGGCGGACCCCGAGGGCAAGCTGGGCGGGTTGGGGAAGTAGACCGAGTACACTTTGTGGCCGCCGACCGTCACCGAGTGGCTGGCGGGCACTTCGTAGTCGGGCCCGGGCTCGTAGGAGCCGGCGGGTGCCTGGGTGAGATTGTTGCCCTGACCCGACTGGTCGTAGAGCACCGAGAAGCTGCACGTGGAGGTGCCACAAAAGGTATCCTGCGCCGCCGAGTCGGCGAAACCGTCGGCGGTGGCCCCGATATCCTGAGTCGTGCCCCCGCTGGTGCCGCCCACGGTACCGACCGCTTGATTGCCTTTGAACACGTTGTTGGTTCCGCCTTTCCTGACCTGATAAAGCGGTCCGGTATAGGTGCTGAGCAGCACTCTGACCGTGCTGTAGGCAGCCACGCACGGCAGGCTTGCCGCCGCATAGATGTCGCAGGGGCCGGTGGTGTTCGAGCTGGGGCTGCTCGAGCCGGTGCTGCTCGAGCTGGTGGTTCCGCCCGACCCGGAGGTGCTCGAGCTGAGCGTGCCGCCGGCGCTCGTCGTCCCACTGGCGCCGGTAATGCCCCCCGTCGCCCCACTGGCGCCGGTAACGCCGCCCGTCGTCAGCTTGCCGCCTGTGCTGGTCTGGACGGTGCTGGCAGTTCTGCCACCACTGGCCGGATTGCCGCCGGCTGCAGATGTGCTGCTGCTGGCGGCTCCGGTTCCGCCCGCCCCTTGGTCGGGACTGCCGCCAGCCGCTCCGTTAGCGGTGCCGCCGGATGCGCTCGGCCCATTGCCGCCCGCTCCGCTCGGCTCCGTCGGGGTAGACGAGCACGCCCCCGCGATCCAGAGCGTTGTGGCTGTCGTGACCAGGATACGCATCGAAACGCGGTACGTCATAGAGACCTCCGTCAGCTTGGGCACCAATGAGTCCACCCAGAGCGATCGAGCAAATCCGTATGAGTATTGTCGATAGGCTGAGACTTGCCCTAACCCTGCCACCCGGGTCGAAGGTTAGTATGTGGCTAGCGCCTCTGTCAATCGCCAGCTCCTGACAGTCCGGACAGGCAGGCGGGGCCTACGGTTCGGGCGCACGTCGCCCGAGTAAGGCGGTGACGCCGGCCTCGGCCACGATGGTTGTGAGCGAAGCCGGGCAGATCTGCCAGGGCAGGGTGCCGGGATCGAGGTCGAGCGTCTGCTCCAGGCGCGGCACAAGGTACTCGGCCACCGGTGCGGCCTGCTGGGCGTAACGGCCGGAGAACACGATGGCGTCGAGTCCCTCCAGGGCCGCGAGAGCACTGCCCGCCGCCAGGAGCATGCGGTAGAGGAGAAGCTCGCGCACCTTGTTCATGCGAGCCCGTTTCGAAGTGAGCACTTCGGCCAAGGTGGCCGGCCGGCCCAGCAGGCCGAAGAATCCGCTTTCTTGCGTGAGCATGATGTTGGTGCGCTCCGGTCCTACGGTCGGGTCGCTGGCGAGGGCTAGGGGAATGGCCGGATCGATGTCGCCGCAGCTGTGCTCACCCGGTAGTCCCTCGACCGGCGTGCTGCCGCTGGTCACTAGCAGCGGGGTGCGGCGGTAGACCGCGGCGATTTCCGGCCGGGTGTCGAGGCAGATGGAGAGCACCCGGGCCGGCCGCTCACCGCCGGCGGCCATCGCGGCCAGATGGTCGAGGGCGGCTTCGTGGAACAGGCCGTGGTAGCCCCAGCGCCGGGCCGCGATGCCCGAGTCGCAAGGCAGGGCGTAGGTGGTCTCGCGCGCGGGCAGGTTTACGAAGAACGAGGTCTCGAAGGCCAGCGTGATCGGGATCTTGGGAAAGGCGGAGCGGGCTTGCTCGGCGAGCGCGCGGGTTTGCGCAACAGCGAGCGGCGCTTGCCTGAGCAAACCCAGAAGGCGGTTTTCATTCGCGGTGTCGAGCACGGCGGGGGCGGTGAAATCCTGGCCGCCATAGAGGGCGCGCATACTGACCACGTCGATGGCTGGGTGGGAGGAGCGGGCGGCCAGCGCGGTCTGCAGGTCGGGCAGGGAGGCGGCACGGCCGCGAAAAGCTACGCTCGAGACGGCGCCACTCTCCAGCGCGACGCTGGCGTAGCGCAGGCCGACCTGGCCGGGGATGAGGACGAGGGCGTTCACGACGGCCGTCCTGCTCGGCGAAGGAGGTTGTAGCTGGCGCGGGCGATGGCGATTTCTTCGTTGGTGGCGATGGCCAGGATGCGCACCCGGCTTGCGGGCGTCGCCAGGTCGGCCGGCAAGGACTTGACCTCGGCATTTTTGCGCACATCGATGGCCACGCCCAGGGCGGCCAGCCCGGCGGTGACGGCCCAGCGCACGGCGGGAATTTTCTCGCCGATGGTGTCGGTGAAGATGATGCAGTGAGGGCGCCGGGTCACCACCAGATAGCTGCCCAGGTACTTGCGAATGCGCCACAGATAGACCTGAGCCGCTCGCGCCAGGGCATTGTCGGAGGCGCCATCGGCTGTGATCAGGTCGCGAATGTCCGCCGATATCCCGGTGAGGCCGAGGAGCCCGCTTTTGCGGTTGAGCATGCTCTCGATGGCGCGGCCGTCGCCCGCGGCACGCGCCACCAGGGATAAGGCGATGGACGGGTCCAGATCACCCGAGCGGGTGCTCATCACCAGGCCCTGGAGGGGTGAGTAGCCCATGCTGTTGTCGAGCGAGCGTCCGTTGCTGATGGCGCACAGGCTGGCGCCGCCGCTGCCCAGGTGGCAACTGACCGCACGGAGCTCGCCCAGGGGCACGCCCAGGAATTTGGCGGCCTCCTCGGCCACGTATTGGTGGCTGGTACCGTGAAAGCCGTACTTGCGGAAGCCATGGGCGCGCGCGAGTCGATAGGGTAGGGCGTACTCGCGCGCGGCGGCGCCTATGGTCGAGTGGAAGGCAGTGTCGAACACCACGGTCTCCGGGAGGTTGGGGTAAAGCTGCCGGCAGGCGCCCAGGAGGCGCAGGGCGGGCGGATTGTGGATGGGGGCCAGATCTTGCACTTCGTGCAAGCGCTGGAAGACGGTCTCGTCGACCACGACGTGATCCTTAAAGAGCGGCCCGCCATGGACCATGCGGTGGCCGATGGCCTCGGGTACCAGGCGGGCGTCGCGCTCGAGCAACTTCATCACCGCCAGAAAGGCCGTGCCGTGGTCGGGCATAGCCAGAGTGTGGTCCTCCTGCCCGCCCAGGGCGGTATGGTGGATGCAGCCGGGCAGCGCGGTTTTCGGGCCAACCCGCTCCGCTTCTCCGGCCGCCAGCTCGGTCTCGCCGGGCATGTCGATGAGTCGGTACTTGAGGGAAGAGCTGCCGCAATTGAAGACCACGACGCGCATGGTGGGTCACCTTGTCAGAGGCTATCCGGGATCCAGCCGAATACCGGGACCCCGACCAGGCTGTGCACGATGGCCGCGGTGCCATAGCTGCAATCGACGAGCTTGGCGATGGGCACTGACTCGCCCTCGCGATGGGCTTGCTCTTCGTGCCCGGGTCCGAAGCCCACGGTAGGAATGGCGTGCTCGCCTACCAGTACGCTGCCCGCGGTGCCCATGCCCAGGCGAGCCAGCTTCCAGCGCCCTGGCCTGACTTCGCAACCGGCGGCCGCTAGGGCCTGGCGCGAACGCGCGAGCAAGGGACTGAACGGATCGGTGGACCAGGCGTGGGTGATTCGCTGCGCCTTCACCACCAAACCGTTGGGCAGGGTCTCGTTGCGCTCGCGCACACAGACCTCGACGTCGACCGTGCCGGCACTGCTCGCTGCCCGCACCGCCTCGCCGCGCATGCGCGCGAGGAGATGGTTGACGGTGTCGCTGCTACCCAGCCGGCGCTCGAGGGCGATGACCGCCTGCCGGAACCCCGGGCCATCTTCGAAGCGGGTCTCGCCGAGCGCGACCTCCTCCACCCCACCATCGTCATTCGGAGCATCGAAAGCCCGGCTCACCAGCTCGGCGGCGTCGGTGACCCGGAAGGGGTTGATGCCGCGGACCTTGACCTCGAGCTCGGCCCGGCCGTCGTGACCATAGAAGAGCCCGAGATCGGTGGGCTCACCCAAAACCGCGTAGTCGGGGCGGAGCCCCATGCCCGGCAGGGTGTGGTCGAGGAGGCCACGGGTGCCGATGGAGATGCCGTTTTCCTCCAGCACGGTACCGGCGACCACCAGGTGGCCGCGCAGGGGTAGCAGGCTGCGTTTGATGAGGGCGGCGGCGAATACCTGGGCGGCCAGGCCCCCTTTGCAGTCAGCGGCGCCTAGGCCATGCAGGCGACCGCCCTCGATGCGCCCGCTGAACGGTGATTCGTTCCAGGTGGCGAGATTGCCGGTCCCCACCGTGTCCATGTGGCTGGCGAGCAGGAGAGTCGGTCCGTCTTCGATACCGTGCATGACGCCGACCGCGTTGCCCAGCTGGTCGGCGAAGACCTCGTCGAAGCCCACGGCGTTCATCTGGTCGATGACCAGGGCGCCCACCTTGGCCTCATCGCCACTCGGGCTATGGGTGCGCAAGAGCTCCTGGGCAAACCCTATAAGGTCGTCTCGTAGCCCGTCCAGCTTGGTTCGCAGTAGATCGTACATCGGTGTCCTTCATCCCTTCTTCGTGGCGGCAAAATGCCTTCGGCGGCCAGATGCGCCTGGCGCTCAAGTGCGCTTGACGGTCAAGCTCGCGATCGCTTGGGCTTTGAGCAAGGCCCATGCCAGGGTCGGCGGGTGGGGGTTGGCTAGTGACCGCGGGTACTTGCCGTGGGGTGAAGCCGTCTGGCGGCCGGACTGCATTGCACTTTGAAATATGGCGTTTCATAATGAAGCGTGCGCGCCGACGATCTGCGTTTCGAGGAACTGCTGACCTTTCGCGAGGGCATCATCAACTTCCAAGGACGGCGGTTGGTGCTCCATAGCGCCGACGCCTTTGCCCAGTTTCGTAAAGATCTCTTCGAGATGGTGGGGCAGCCACAGGCCCGCCGGATCTTGACCCGTTACGCGTACTTTTGGGGCCAGGCCGACGCGGCCGCGATGCGCCGGGTCTTTTCCTGGAGCCGCACCAGCGAGCTGGTGAAGGCGGGAGCGCGCCTGCATGCCATGCAGGGCGCGGCGCGCTGGGTGACCAAGCGGCTCGATCTAGATGAGGGGGCGGGCAGCGCGGGGCGCTTCCTCATGGAAGTCGCGTGGTACGAATCGGGCGAGGCCGAGGAGCACATGGCGCATTTCGGGAAGTCGGATCACCCGGTGTGCTGGATGCTGGCGGGTTACGCGAGTGGTTATATGTCGTACGCGCTGGGCCGCGACATCTACTTCGTCGAGGAGTCCTGTCGCGCCCAGGGCGGGCGCGTGTGCATGGCGGTGGGCAAGGATGCCGCCTCGTGGGGTAGCGCGCTCGGGCCGCACCTGGCTCACTTCGCCGCCGCCGATATCAAGGGCAAGATTCGTGGCCTCACGGAGAAGTTGCGCGCGGTGACCCGCGCGCTCGACGCCAACCAGCGGCGGCTGTCGGCGCTGGAGCCGCCGGCCATGGTCGAGGTGCGCAGCACGGCCTTCGCGCGCGTGATCGAGCTCGCCACTCGCGTCGCCCACTTCGATTCCTCGGTGCTCATCACGGGGGAGAGCGGCGTGGGTAAGGAGGTGGTGGCGCGCCTCATTCATGGGCGCTCGCCGCGGGCCAAGGGGCCATTCTTGGCCATCAATTGTGGTGCGTTACCGGAGTCGCTGCTCGATTCTGAGCTCTTCGGTCACAAGGCGGGTGCGTTCACCGGGGCGAGCTCCGACCACGCCGGGCTGTGCGAAAGCGCCAGCGGCGGCACCCTGTTTCTCGACGAGGTGGGCGAGATTTCCCACGCTACCCAGGTCAAGCTGCTCAGGGTCCTGCAGGAGCGCGAGGTGCGGCGGGTAGGTGAAAGCCGGAGTCGTGCCATCGACGTGCGCATACTGGCGGCGACCAACCGCAACCTCGAGGTCGGCATGGCGGAAGGAAAGTTCCGTGAAGATCTCTACTACCGTCTGCGCGTGGTCGAGGTTGCCATCCCGCCCTTACGGGAACGCAAGGAGGACATCCTGCCCTTGGCGCGTTTCTTCGTTGAGCGTTGCAAGAGCAAGCTGAAGTTGCCCGAGCTGCGCCTCTCCCCCGAATCGCTTGGCCTGCTCACCCACTACTCATGGCCGGGCAATGTCCGCGAGCTCGAGAACGCCATCGAGCATGCGGCGGTGCTGTCGCGGGACGGGCGCCTGACACCTGAGCTTTTCCCGGCCGGCATCATCCATCCCCGGGCCAGGGCGGGCCGCGGCGGTGCACGCTCGCTGGCCGAGCTGGAGCGCGAGCACATCGACGAGGTATTGCGCCAGACGGGGGGAAAGTTGCGCGAGGCGGCCGAGATCCTGGGTATCAGCACCGCCACCCTGTGGCGGCGGCGGCGCAAGAGCCAAGGCGAGACAGGGCGCGGTTAGGGGCGGTGAGCTCGCACGGCCCCCTGGCGCTCCTGTCCGGCGCCGCGACCTCGTGGCGCGCTAGGGCATGGTGTAGGTCTTCAACATGGGCCACACGATGTTGGCATTGGCGGCCTCGTGTCCGCCATTGTTGTCCGTGCACAGCGTGACCTGGACGGCAGCGCTGCACTGGGAGTAAGTCTGACAATTGTTCGCATCCGCTGTGCCGGGATTGCCCGTGCATCCGTCCAGGCTGGCCCATTTCTGGAATGTGCCGACCGCGCCCAGGAAGGTGATGGCCATCCCCGTTACCAGGTCGGAATAGCCACCAGCGTAGGGCACGACAGAGTCTTGCTTGCCCCGCCATTCGATCACGGTGAGGGGACGGGTGGGCTTACAATCTCCTTCGTTTTGCTCGGTCAAGTCGAACGAAGCCGGGCCAACCGCGGCAAAGGTGTCCGCGGCATGGCAGGCGAGGTAGTTCGACATGCCCCCGCCCATGGAGAAGCCCACCGCATATACGCGCTTGACGTCGATGCAGGCGACCGCTTCCACGTCGGCCACCACCGCTTTGGCGAAGGCAACGTCGTCGACGGCCGCGCCATTGATGGGCGAGGTGCAACAACCCTCGACGTCCCAGGCGTTGCCCAGATTGGGGCTGGGCTCACCGTTGGGATAGGCCGAGATCGCGCCTTCCGCGTCGACCACGGCCGGATAGGGAGAAGCCGTGCTCCACTCGGTATCAGAACCGCCAATAGGGTGAAAGTCGACCAGCAAGGGTACGGGCGTGCCGCTCTTGTACGCGCTGGGCACGTGCAAGATGTACTCACGGGAGAGGGCGCCTACGGTAAGCTTCCTGGTGCTGTTGCCCGACGAGAGCGCGGTCGTGGGGCAGGCGCTCGCGGCCATGGTGCCGCCCGCTCCGCTAGTGCCGCCTGCGCCGGCGCCGCCGGGGCTGCCGGTCGTGCCGCCCGAGCTCGTGGTGGAGCTGGCGCCGCCACTTGGGCTCACACCCGAGCCCGCGCTGCCACCGATCGTCCCGCCCAGGCCATGGCCGCCTCCGCCGGCGCTCCCCGCTGCGCTGGCGCCGCCTGGGTAGCCCCCGCTGGGGGAGCCGCCTCCCGCGCCGGTGAGCTGTGCGCTGCCGCCGCTCTCGGGGCTGCCCCCCGCGCTCTTGGTGGTAGCCCCGGAACCGGCCGCTCCACCGGCGCCCGCGGCTCCGCCGCTGGCGGCCGCGCTGCCGCCCAAGCCCAGGCCGCCTCCGAGGCTGCTCCCGAGGCCCCCCGTCGCGCGCGCACCGGAGCTCAAGGCGCTGCCTCCGGTCATATCGCCCTCGCCCCCGCCGCCCTGGGCACCCCCGCTTGCCGGCGGGCCGCTGGTAGACTGAGCACAGGCCGGAAGCAGGCTCAGCAATCCTATGACCATGACATTCGTGGGCAGATTATCGGCTCGAGCCTTCATCGCTTTCCTCCTCGGGGTTGCCAATACATTTCCCCACAGTTGCAGCAGCTACCCGGATCGGGCCAGGAAAGTGGCAGGGGGTTGGGATAACCCGCTGCGGCGGGCGGGGCTGCCTGCAAGGCGCTGGGCTCGTTGGCAAGCGGGCAGCCCTGCAAGAAGCTGAACCAATCGGCGGTTCTCGCGCTACTAATAAGAAAAGGACCCTGGGAGGGTCCTTTAGAACCCCCGCGGGCGAGCTCGGGCGGGCGAAGCCCGCCCGAGCTCACGCGAGTACTTTATGAGGTAACCCCCGGCCGCGACCTTCCCCATGAATCGCCAGCACGCACAGCCTGCCCTATCCTTGGTCGTGAGCGCAGCTCGCCGCGAAGTCAGCGACGATGAGCTGGCGCGGGCGCTGCGGGCCGGGAGGTCGTGGGCAGCCGAGGAGACCTGGCACCGTTTTGCGCCCATGGTGCTGGCGATGGCGACGCGGACGCTGGGCTCGCCCAGCGAAGCCGAAGATATCGTGCAAGAGGTTTTCTATCGTCTGTTCTTGCGTGCCAGGACCCTGCGCGACCCGGCGAGCTTGCGCAGCTTCGTCGTCTCTTTCGCGATTCGCATCTTGAGGTGGGAGCTACGTCGCAGGAGGATGCGCACTTGGCTTCCGTTCGGCGGGCCGGAAGCCCTGGTCGATCTGGCCAGCGAGACCATGGACGTGGAGTCGCGCGATCTGCTTCGGCGTTTCTATGGGATATTGGATCGGCTGGCGGCTCGGGATCGGTTGGTCTTTGCACTGAGGCATCTGGAAGCCATGACGGTCGAGGAAGTCGCGCGGTCCACGGTGATGTCGCCGTCCACCGTGAAGCGTTGCCTTGAGCGGGCCTCCAAGAAGCTGTTGCGCTGGGTGGAGGCCGAGCCAGCCCTGGCCGAGCTGATGCGGGGCAAGGGATGGAGCCGATGACAGGGGACCCGTCGCAAGCTAACCGCGTGCTACAAGCGCTTGTCGCGCTGGCGCGCGGAGCTACCCGGTCGTCTCCACCCGCCGAGCTCGCGCAGGGCTGGCATGCGGTGGCAGGGCGTTTGGAGCGGCGGCGGATGCGCCGGCGCTTGCTCCTCGGCTCGCTCGTGATCTTGGTGCCGGTGGCCAGCGCGCTGGCCCTGGGTTGGCGGTCGATGTCGACTCCCTCCTCGTCTTCGGCGGAGCGGGCCTTAACCTATAGAGTCGAAGGGGGCAGCATCGCCGACGGCGGATATCTGCGCGAGGCGGGAGATACAGGCATGACGCTGCTCTTTGCCGAAGGCACGGAGTTCCGCCTGCTGCCGGAGGCTCGCGGTCGCTTGCGCGGCGTCGATGGCCGGGGTGCTCATCTCGCCATCGAGCAAGGCTCGGCAGCTATGCGGGTGACTCCCCGCCCGGGGGCGCGCTGGCTGGTCGATGCCGGGCCTTTCGTGGTCACGGTCAAAGGTACGGAGTTCACCATCTCCTGGGACGCCAGAGCCGAGCGACTCGAGCTCGGGCTCAAGCGTGGCCGAGTCGGGGTGGCGGGGCCGGTGTCCGGTGGCGAAATAGCCCTGCGGGCCGGCCAGCGCCTGGTGGTAAGCTTGCCCAAGGCGCAGACGGTCATCAGCGAGGAGGGGGCGCAAGATGGATCGAACGGATCAGCAGATGGATCGAAAATCCGATCAAATGACGGATCAGAGGAAGACGGGCTAGAGGAAGATCTGGCCGAGGCCATGGCATCCGGAGCCACGGCTGGCGCGGGCCCTGGGCCGGGGGACGGCAGAGCGCGGGTGCCCAATTGGCCCGCTTCCGGGGCGCTAACACGCCGGCGAGCTACTCCTCATCTTGCTCAGGGGCAACCGTCTCTCGTTCCGTCGTCAGTCGGTGGGCAGCGTAGCTGGGCCGCGGCGGTGGCGGCCGGCCACTGGGACGATCTGCTGGCCCAGGTCGACAGGACCGGGATCGCGCCAGCGCTGGAAAACGCCTCCAGCGAGGATCTGCTAGCCCTCGCGGATGCGGCGCGCTATCGGCGGCGTAACGGGCTGGCCCGCGAAGCGCTCCTGGCTGAGCGTCGGCGCTTCCCCGGCTCTGCGCGTGCGCTGGACGCGGCCTTCCTGCTCGGGCGCCTGGCGGAAACCACCGAAGCGTTGAGCACCGCATTGCCATGGTACGATGAATACTTGAGGCGGGCGCCCGCTGGAACCTATGCTTCGGAGGCCTTGGGACGGAAGATGATCGCGACCGAGCGTCTCGAAGGGACGGCGAGCGCGCAGACCATTGCGAGCGAGTATCTCTTGCGCTTCCCCCACGGGGCTTATGCGGGCTCGGCGCGTGCCCTCCTGCGCCACGGCCAGTGAGCGTGCGCAACTTGGCCGTGGTCATCGCGACCTCTGCTGTCCTGCTGTCGGCTGCGGCGGCGCTGGCGGCCAAGGTGGCGATAGTGCGGCCGGCGAGCACTTCGCCGGTGACGAGCGAGACCGTGCTGCGCATTCGCGGCGAGCTCTTGTCAGCTGGCATTGTCGTGACAGAGGCGGAGGCGGCGTTCACCCTCCTGGGCGCGCTCGACCCCTTGGCCTCGATCGAGCAGGTGGCCGGGGAGCAGGATGCCGACGGGGTGGTCGCGCTCGCGGGTGAAGACGAGCCACGCGCTGTCGTGGTCTATGCCAGAAACAGGCGGACCGGGAGTGCGGCGACGAGGCGACTGGGCTTCGACGCGGCCACGGCCCGGTCGCCGCAGACCATGGCCATACGGGCGGTGGAGCTACTCCGGTCAAGCTTCCTCGAGCTGGACATGCTCGCTCCACCCGCCGTCGCGGGGAAGACCGGGGGGCCAGGTCTGTTGGCGTGGGAGCCGGCAGGGACTAGCACGGCGGGGCACGATCAGCTCGCGGTCGAGGGGGGCGCGGTCGCGCTCTTCGGTTTCGAGGGGGTGGGTTTCCGGATCGCGCCGGTGCTGCGCGTGGATTGGGCATTGGCCTCGCGTTGGTTGGCGCAACTGGCGGTAGCTGGGGCGGGAACCCGGCCGACGGTGGCCACGGAGGCGGGGCAGGCGAGCATCGCGCAGACCTATGCCCTGGCGGGTGCTGCCTATCGCTGGCCGGGACGGCGCTGGCAGCCGTTCCTGGCCTTGTCAGCCGGGGCGCTCTATACCGAGGTCGAGGGTCGGGGCAGCGCCGCCGACTACCGAGGGCAGTCGGCGCGAGCATGGTCGCTGCTGCTCGAGGGCGGGGCCGGGGCATGGCTGCGTCTGCGCGATCGGCTATACCTGAGCGCGGCGATCGAGGTGCAGGTGGCCGAGCCCTACCTGGGCATACGCTTTTTGGATACGGTTATCGCCACAACAGGGCTGCCCAACCTGGTCCTGGCCCTTTCCGCAGGAGCTTGGCTATGAAAGGGAGACCGTGCGACAAGCGGGCCGTCATTGCCATTTTCGCCTGCTTCTCGGCCTGCGTGCGTACGGATCTAACGGCCATCCGAGGAGTGGCGATCGACGGTGGACCGGGCAAGGCCAGCGCTGCCGACGCGGCCCCGCCTTGTCCCACCGTCATGCTGTCGCCCGGGGATAGCACGCTGGCCATCACGGTGGGTGGCATCCAGCGCAGCTATCTGCTCCATGTGCCTGCGGCCTACGATGGCAACGCGCCGGTGCCACTGATCTTGGACTTCCATGCCATGCCGGGCTCGGGCGCAGGCGAGGAGAGCATATCCCCCTATCCGGCGGTGGTCGACGCCGAGGGGGTGGTCATGGCCTTTCCCAATGGCCAGGTCGGCCCGGACGGGGCGGCCTGGAATGTGGGCCCATGCTGCGTGGCTGGCGTGGACGACGTGGCCTTCGCCCGCGCCGTGGTGGCCCAAGTGAAGGAGCTCGCCTGCATCGATCCGGAGCGGGTCTTTGCGGTGGGCGCGGTGATGGGCGGGGGAATGGCGTACTACCTGGCCTGTAATGCGGCAGATGTCTTCGCCGGGGTGTCGTCGGCCGGCTTCGACCTTCTGCAAGAGACGGTGGCGGCTTGCCAGCCCAGCCGTCCCCTCACCGTGATATCGTTTCGCAGCCCCACGGATACGCTGGTGCCGTACGCTGGAGGGTCATCGGCGCTCGTGCCAGGTATGCCCGTCACCTTTCTCGGGGCGCAAAAGACCTTCGCGACCTGGGCCAGTCTCGACGACTGCGCCCCATCGCCCTCGCCGGCGGATAGCAGCGGCTGCTCGTCCTACCCTGACTGCGGGGGAGGCGTGCCGGTTATACTGTGCAATACGGTCACGCCCAACGCGGCCATGGCTTGGCCGGTGCTGCTGGCCCACCCCAAGCCGTAGCGCTGGGCTGTCTGGCCCGGGCATAGCGCTCGTGCGAGCTCCCCCACCCGGCCCGGCGAGCCGCGTGGCCTAAGGGTGGCGGCCTTGCTCCTTGGGATCGCGCTGCAGATGCGTGGCTAGCCAACGCTTGCCGGCTCGGATGAGAGGAGCCGGCTCGGGCTCGCGGGCTGGCGGGTCGAGCAACTCCTCGTCGTAGATGGCGTTGATGTCGCTGCCCGCGAGCACCCCAACAACCTTGTTGCGCGAGTCGTCGGAGACCACCAGCAGCTCATTGCATTGGTAGTGAGACATCTTGGCCAGGGCTGAATACAGGCTTTGGTCGGTGGTTACGGTCACGGCGGGGCGGGCGACGTCGGAGGCAACCACCAGGTTGGCCAGAGCGGCGCGCTGGCCAAGCGCCTGCTTCACCGAGTCAAACGAGATAGATCCGATCAGATCGCCGTTCTCGGCCACGACGGGCAGGGTGTTGCCACTCGTGGCGAAGCGCTCGAAGAGCACGGGCAAGAGTGTCTTCTCGCTGACGGGCTCGGGGGCTGGGGCGGGGCGCAGGGCAAGAACATCGGCCACCGTGGTGCGTTCGAGCAGCATGCGCAGGACCGAGCGCTGATGGGCGGGAGCCGCTGCGCGGGCCGGGAGTTGCTTTTCGTAGATAGTATGGTGACGGATGAGCAGGAAGCCCAGCATGCACACGAACATCGTGGGTACGAGCAGGTGGTAGTTGCCGGTCATCTCGCTCACCATGATGACGGTCGAGATGGGCACGTGGGCCGCGGCGGAAAAGAACCCCGCCATGCCCACCATGGCGAAGGCGCCCGGATCCGGCACGAGCAGCGGCTTCCAGCCATGGAAGAGCAAGCCGACGGCGCCGCCCAGGGCTCCGCCAATGACCACGGCCGGTCCGAACACGCCACCGCTGCCCCCCGAGCCCACGGTGAACGAAGTGGTGAGCATCTTGGCCAGGGCGATGACCAGGAACATGGTCACGGTGCCCTCGCCATTGAAGGCCCCCTGTACCACGCCGAAGCCGGTGGAAAGCGCCTGCGGCACCAAGAGTCCGATGACTCCCACCACGAGTCCCCCGATGGCCGGCTTGGCCCAGGGCGGAACGCCGAGCTTCTTGAACCGATCGCGAATGCCGTAGAAGACCTGGGGATAGGTGCGGCCGCCCAGGGCGACTACCAGGGCGAGGACGAGATAGGGCCCGAGCTCGACGGGCGAGCGAAAGCGGAAATTGGGGGTCTGGAACAATGCCTGCCAGCCGAAGATCGAGCCGAAGGTGCTATAGGCCACGATGGACGACAGGATGGCGGGGGCCACCACCTCGGTCTCCAGATCCATGTTGCCGTAGAGCACCTCGGCGGAGAAGAGGGCTCCCGCCAGGGGAGCGCGAAAGATGGCCCCGATGCCGGCGCCCATGCCCGCGACCATGATGGTGCGCCGCTGGCGGACCGAGAGTCCTAGCCAGCCGGCCAGTGCCGAGCCCAGACCAGCCCCGATCTGGGCGATGGGGCCTTCACGGCCGGCCGACCCGCCGGTGCCCATGGTGATAGCGGATGCTACCGCCTTGACGAAGGGCACCCGGGTGCGAATCTTGCCCTCGCGGAAGTGGTAGGCCTCGATGGCGGCGTCAGTACCATGGCCTTCGGCCTCGGGAGCGGTCAGGTAGACGAAGACTCCGCTCGCCAGGCCGCCCAGGGCCGGCAGCAGCAGCAGGACCCAGCGGGAGAGCGGCCGGGCGGATTCGGGAAAGAGCGCCACCTCACCTGCCGGGCCGCGGGGATGATAGCCGGCCATGCCGTCGAGAAAGATGTGCTTGGTGGCGGAGAGGAGGTAGTGGAAGCCCGCGGCGCCCAAGCCGGCGATTACCCCGACGGCGGCGCAGAGCAAGAGCAGGGTGCCGAAGTCGACGAAGCGCCGCCGGAATTCGGGCGAGCTGGGAGAGAGGGGAAGCTTCACGTAATGGCCTCGGGCTCTTCTTAGCGCACCCCACTCTGGCCACCAAGGCTTGTCGACCGGCGCGTGGCGCCGGCGCGTGGCGCGAAGAAGTCGGACAGCTACTGCCCTTGCTATACGGCCTGGCCGTCGCCGGGCCCTACCACACCGATACCGGCTGCTGGTTGTCCACGATGGTGAAGCAGTTGTCGTTAGGCTGGGTCCAGCGGATCATGTTGTACCAGAACTGGGCGGTCTGATAGAGGTCCCCCGGCATGGATCCGGCACACGAAGAACCACTCGACTGGCTGTCCACGTCGCTCCACTGGTTGGTGTACGTGATCCACTCATCAGCGTAGGCGAGCACCCGGCCGGTTCCGGCGATCTCGCCCACCAGCCAGTTGGCCAGGGGCGAATTGTTAGGCATGGCGCCGGTCGGCATATTCGTGGACATGGCGGCGACGTGGGCGTTGCTGGGGGCGGTAAGGGGACGTCCGCCATCGATGCCGATCATGGTGACGCCGAGGCCAAGGTTCGCGACCACGGGGTCGGTGCGGTTGAAGTCGACAATCTGGCCAGAGGGGTTACCACATTGGTAGCTGCACATTGAGATGGCGCATGGAGTTGCAGGCTCCTCGGCTTGGTAGGCAATGCCGGAGAAGGCCAGTAGGGCATTCTTGCCGGTCACCTCGCCGTTGTCGCCGGAATAGCCGCTGAGCGAGATAACGCCGCCGCCCTTGTTCTCGATCCAATCTTGAAACGCCGCCACCTCGTCCGCGCTGAAGGTCCACCAGGGACCGGTGTTGGAGTCGTCGCCCAGGCCGGCCAGAATGATGAGGTTGTACTGGCCCAAGAAATCCGCGGTGAAGGTGAACGATGACCGGGTGAGGTAGTTGTCAACCTTGGCGGTGCCCACGCTGCTCGAGGTGAGCCAATCCTGGAAAGCAGTGTCACCGCCGCCGCCGAAGTCCCAGTCGCCCTTGGTGCCCACCACGGCAATGGCCAGGGTAGGGCAGGTGCAATTGCTGCCATCCGTGCACGCGACCACCTCGCCGTCTTGGGCTGAGCCGGAAGCCCCCCCGCTGCTCGCGGCGTCAGGGACGGCGATAAGCAGCGGCGTGCCAGCAGTGCCCGCGGACGAACCCGCTGGCGTGGACGAGCTCGCGCCGCCCGCGCTGCCGACGTTTTGGCCATCGCTGACGATGCTGTTCGCGCATGCCGGAGCCATGAGGGCGGCCGTGCCGGCCAAGGCGGTGAGGGCAAAGAAGGTGGCGACGGTGTGGCGTTTCATGTTCCTGACCTCGAGCCAGGCTGGCCTGATGAATGGGTGTTGGCTGAAGCAGACAAACCTATCTGCATATATTAACCCCTAGTCCCTACCAAACCGGAATGGTCTCGTAGCTTCTCATGTTACGGCGCTCTCGGGTACGGGTTTCGCCCCCGGGACATGGTCGGTGGGCCTGCGTTCCGGGGTTGGGTGAGCCATTCTTGGCGCGCCAGGGATCAATACTGTTGGCGGAGCCGTAGCCAGGCGGCGCAGTTAACCGGTGCAAGCGAGGCGAAGCTGTCAGGCTTTGGCCGTGGAGGCGACACCAGGGATGGGAGTCTCGCCAGTCTTGGCCCCGGCGCGCAGGGCGCGCATGTCGCGCAACAGACCGCGCAGGGTGGGCGAGTAGATGGCCAGCACCACGAGGAACACGGTCAACGCGACCACCACCCGGTTACCGGTCAGGGAGAATCGCACGAACGCGGCCGCGCTGTAGGCCAGGGCAGCGGCCAGCAACATGAGGGCGCTCGAGCGGGCATCGTCGCCGAGGGCCAGCAATCCCTTGCCTCGTACCGCCCAGCAGCTCACGACATAGCGGCCGACGTCGGAGGCGGCGTAGCCAGCCACCGCGCCGGGAAAGCCCAAGGTCACATAGCCGACTGGGATGAGCACGAGCATGCCGGCCAGCTTGCCCAGGCTGGAGGCCGCCAGCCAGTGGGAGTCGCCGCGGGCGAGGAGGCCCCGGGTATTGATGAATTCGAGAGTGCCGAACCAGGCACCGATCGACAGGACTTGCACGATCCAGCCGGCGCCGTAATAGCGCGGATCGTACATGAGGCGAATGGCCGCCTGACCACCCCCGATGAAGCCGGCCAGGGCCAGCCCGGCCAGCACCAGGATGGGTCGGCGCGCGCGTATGAAGGCCGGGGCCAAGCGGTTCTCCTCGTTATGGACTTTGGCCAGCATGGGAAAGATCAAGCGGTCGACCACGGTACTGAGCGTCTGGGGCGCCATGGCGGCCACGTTGGCCCCGATCCCGTAGACTCCGAGCATGGCGATGGGCACCAGCTTGCCGAACACCAAGCGGTCGGCCTGCCCGACCACGAAGGTCAGCATGGTGGAAAGAAAAATCCAGCGCCCGAAGCGCAGCATACCGCGCAAGTGGAGACGCGCGATGCGCAGCCGGTTACGATGGCCGGAGAGCAGGATGTGACTGGCGCAGACCCGGAGAGCGTCGCTGAGCAGATTGCCCGCGAGCAAAGCGAACACGCTACGAGTCAGGTAGACGGCCAGCAAGGTGAACGCGAGGCCGGTTAGCTGAACGCCAACCTCGATCATGGTCAGGCGGCGTAGCGCCAGCTGCCGGCTCGCCGTAAACCATTTGGTCGACTGCAGCGAGCTGATCAGAGCCGAGAGACTTGCGCCGACGAGCAGGGGGAAGAGCTGAGCCTCGTGGTAATAGCGGGAAAACGGGTAGGCGACCAGCAAACCGGCGAGGCAGAGCAGGGTGCCGCGGATAACCTGCACCGTGAAAGCCGTGTCGAGGAACTCGGGATCGTCGCCGTGCGGGCTTTGCATGACGCTGGGACCGATGCCCACGTCGGTGAAGAGGTGCAGGCCCACCATGACCGCGGTAACCAGCTGCATGAGGCCGAAGGCCTCGGCAAAGAGCAGCCTGGTGAGAACGATGTTGCTGGCCACGCGCAGCACCTGCATGGTGCCCAGACCGACCAGGATCCACGCGCCGGCACTGACCGCTACCGAGCCGAGGCGACGCGGCTTCTCTTCGGCAGCAGCCGCGCCCACAGGTGTCGCTGTCATATTGGGGAGCGCAAACGGAACGCTGCCGTGCTCGCGCGCGAGGTTTGGCCGGCAGGCCAAGCCGCTTGCCGCCTCGCTGCTGCCGCTGATGAATATAGGCTTATGCGCGTGCGCCGGACCGACATGCTAGGGCTTAGCTTGCCAGATGGTGTCCCATCCGGCACGTGACATTATCGCGTTCTCGTGCAGATTCGATCAAGTCACGGTGAATTGGGAGGCGGGCGATACATCCTGGCCACGAGCCGGGCGACCACGGCCACGGTTATTCGAGACTGGCTGGCCGACGGGCTGGGGTGGGTCCCGGTGAGGCCCAACCCCAGGATCGGATCCGCGTTACGCTACTGCTGGCAGGTGCGCACCACCTCGCCGGCGCCGGCATCTATGCCGGTGGCGCGACGGCAGGTGAGGCCGGTCGAGCAGGTGCGGGCAAGACCGCAGCAGGGCTCGTTGACGTCGCCGCAGACCTCGCAGGTGCCCGAGGTAGTACCGTCGGCGTTGAGGACGACGTTGCACGCGGTCCCAGCGGCGGTGCAGGTCTCGCCCGCACAGCAGGGCTCACCCGATGCTCCGCAGGCCGAGCACGTTCCGGCGCCCGGCGTAGTCCCGGCCACGCAGGCTGTGCCGGATGCAGTGCAGCGGCTGCCGGTGCAGCAGGCCTGGCCACTGCCACCGCATGGCGTTCCCGTGGTGCTCGTGCACGAGCCACTTGTGCAAGTGAGGGCGGAGCCGGCGCCACAGGCGTTGCCTGCGGCGATGCAGGTTCCACCCGCGGCAAGAAGACCGCCCCCGCTCCAGCAGCATCCGCCACCCGTGCAGGTGTTGCTGGGACAGCAGGCCTGGTTCGCGCCGCCACAGGCCTGGCAAGTGCCCGCGTTGGCACCTGCCGTGATGCACTCGGTGCTCGTGTCGGTGCAGGTCTCGTTAGCGCAGCACGGCTGCCCCGCGGCGCCACAGGCCTGGCAGACGTCGACGCCGCCGGCACCCGCCACGCAGCCTAGGCCGGTGCCGCAGGCTCGGTTGGCGCAGCACGGCTGATTGGCGCTTCCGCAGGACAGGCAGTTGCCAGCCGAGCACACGGTCCCGGCGGCGCTGCAAGTTCTATCGGCACAGCAGACGGCTCCGGCGGTGCCGCAGGGCTGGCACGTCGCAGCCGTCCCGCCCGCTCCCGCCGCGCAAACCGTGCCGGCAGCGGTGCAAGCTGTGCCGGCGCAGCAGGGCTGGCCGCTGCCACCACAGGCGGTGCAGGTTCCCCCGGCCGAACAGTTGGTGTTGGCGCTGGTGCAGGTATCGCCGGCGCAGCAGGCGTCGCCCGATCCACCGCAAGTGCCGCAGGCTCCACTGGTGCAGGTCGAGCCCAGGCCGGGGCAAGTGCCACCCGCCGCGGTGCAGGTACCATTCACGCAGCAGCCAGTGCCGCAATTGGACCCAGGACAGCAGGCCAGCCCGGCCGTGCCGCAAGGCTGGCAAGTGGCCGTCGTGCCGGTGCCCGAGCAGGCGGTCCCGGTATCGGTGCAGGTAGAATTCTCGCAGCAGGCATCGCCCGCGCTACCGCAGGGAACGCAAACGTTATTCCGGCAGATGGCGGATGCCGCGGTGCAGGTGCCCCCGGTTACTCCGGGCTGGGTGCAGCAGGCATCGCCCAAGGCGCCGCAAGCTGTGGCCGTCTGAGTGCCGGTCCCGGTGCTGGTCGTGGTATTGGTACCAGTCTTGGTGGCGGTGCTGGTACCAGTGTTGGTGGCGGTGCTGGTCGCGGTGCTGGTCGTTGTGCTGGTGGCGGTGCTGGTGCCGGTATTGGTGGCGGTGCTCGTACCGGTGTTGGTCCCGGTGCTGGATGGGCCATCCACTTGGGCATCGCTGGGCGGCGGCGGAGCCAGTGGTGCGTCCTCTTTGGTTTGCAAGGGGACGTCGAGGCTAGTGTCTTCGCCGCCAGAGACGATATCCTTGCTCTGCCCTGCAGAGTCAAGAGCGCTGTCTTTGGCGCTGTCTCTGGGCTCGGGGGCGCCGTCCTGGCCCACGATGGGAGAGGTTACGTCCGGGCTGGCGTCGTGGCCGCCGGTGAGGCCTGAGCCGTTGCTGCTGCAACCGACCCCCAGGGCAAGCGAGCAGGCCAGCCACAGGCCGGGAAGGGCCGTGCCGATAATTAATCGTTGCGTCATGAATGGAAGTTTGGTCATAGGTCGTTCTCTCCGTTTATCCACTGATCCACTGATCCACGTCGATTTAGTAGCCGGGCGGCGAAGATTTCTTCAACAAAAGTGACTCTAGACCAAGAACAGGCCGTAGAGCAGGTACGCCAGGCCGAGTATGCCGAGGAATCCGGCGGCGGCCCATAGCGATTTGCGCTTGGTGATCATGCACACCGCGGCCAGGGCGATGGCGATTTGCAGGGCGGCTATGCCGGTGCCAAGAGGTGCTCCGTGCTTGGCCGCCTGGTCACGCTGCGCCTCGTAGTCTCTGGCCTGCTTCTGAATTTCGTCTTGTTCCTGCTGGAAGCGCTCGACTCGCTGCGCGGCTGCGGGCTGGCTGTCGCTCGTGCCAACGCGCAGCTCCATCTCCGCCAGCGAGCGCTTGATGCTCTTGGCCTGGAAGAAAGCCCAGGCGTCGGATGCCTTGGCCTGGCTGAGCAGCACTCTGCCGCTGTACCCCCCTGCCTTCAGACTCCCATACGCCGTGATCACGGCCAGCGCCACCACCATGAGCGAGACGTACTTCGTCCAGGCCTCTCGGCGTTCTTTGTCTTTGGCCGCCTGACGATCCTCGTGAATCGCCTTGACCAGGGAGGTTATGTTCTCTTGCTCGGTCTGCTCTGGCACGCGTGAAGCTCCAATCGCTGAGAGGCCGTTCTCGGGGCCGTTGCTTTGACGGTGCCGGATGCTATCAGACTGTGGGCGGCCAAGCTAAACCATCGCCAGCGCGAAGAAGACATGATCACGCATGCAGTATTGCTTCATGACCCGGAAGGGGCAGCTTGGCTGGCCTTCCGCAACCCGCTGGAGGTGATCGAGGTCTTCGATCCGGACGAGGTGGCCCCCGCCCTGGCGCGGGTGCAAGCGGCCGTCGACCAGCATGGCCTTCATGCTGCGGGAGCGCTGGCCTATGAGGCTGCCCCGGCCTTCGACCGGGCTTGTGTGACCAAGGCTCCGGCGGGCGGCATGCCTCTGCTCTGGTTCGGCCTCTACCGAGGCTGGGAGCCGTTCGCGCTACCGCCAGTGCCCACGGATGAGCAAGACCTGCGCTGGCAGGAGGCGAACCGCGCCGAGCACGGCAGCGCGATCGCGGTCATCAAGGAGCGGATCGCGGCGGGTGACAGCTACCAAGTCAACTACTCAATGCGGCTCATGGCGCCCTTCTCTGGAGACGCCTGGCGCTTGTTCTTGCAGATGCTGGCCCGGGATGCGCCGGGGTATTCCGCTTACCTCGACCTGGGCCGCTTCGCCATCTGCTCGGTCTCGCCCGAGCTCTTCTTCAAGCTAGACGGCAGTCGGCTGCTGTGTCGCCCTATGAAAGGCACGGTCCGCCGCGGACGCTACCGGGAGGAGGATGAGGAGCGGGCCAGCTGGCTCGCGCAGTCGGCTAAGAACCGCGCCGAAAACGCCATGATCGTCGATATGATACGAAGCGACCTCGGCCGCATCGCCGAAGTGGGCAGCGTGGCGGTCGACCGCCTGTGCGCCCTCGAGCGCTACCCCACGGTCTGGCAGATGACCTCGACGGTAACGGCCCGGACCTCGGCCAAGCTAACCGAGATCATGGCAGCGCTCTTCCCCTGTGCCTCGATCACCGGGGCACCCAAGATCAAGACCATGGCCATCATCGCGGAGCTCGAAGGCACTCCGCGCGGCATCTACACCGGCGCCATCGGGTACCTGGCCCCCGGGCGAAAGGCGCAATTCAGCGTCGCGATCCGCACCGTCTGTGTCGACCGAGCTGCATCCAGGGTTGACTACGGAGTCGGCGGGGGCATCCTGTTCGAGTCCGACGCCGAGGAGGAGTACGAAGAGTGCCTAGCCAAGAGCTCGGCCGCCACCCACCCCTGGCCGCCTTTTTCCCTGCTCGAAACCCTGCGCTGGACGGCCGGGGAGGGCTACTTCTTGCTCGATCTGCACCTCGCCCGCCTGGCGGAATCGGCGGCCTATTTTGGCTTTCCCTTCCGCGAGGGCCAGATCCACGATCGCTTGCATGAAGCGGTGGCCGCATTTGCGACGCCGCGGCAACGGGTGCGCTTGCTCCTCGATCGGAGTGGGACTCTGGAGATCTCGGCGAGTGAATTGGCACTGAACCCCGATGCCGTCGTAATGCTCGGCCGGGCGCCTGCCGCCATTGATAGCCAGGACGTGTTCCGCTTCCACAAGTCCACCCACCGACAGATGTACGACAGCGCCCGCGCTGCTCAGCCCGGCCTCGACGATGTTGTCCTCTGGAACGAACGTGGCGAGGTTACCGAGACCACCTCTTGCAATATCATCGCCGAGCTCGGCGGCCGAATGCTCACCCCGGCCCGCACCTGCGGCCTCCTCGCGGGCACCTACCGTCGCATGCTGCTCGAGCGGGGAGAGATCGAGGAGGCGGTCATAACCCTCGAGGAGTTGTCCGCAGCCTCCCGCCTGTGGGTGATCAATTCCGTGCGCGGCGAGCGGGAGGCTAAAGTGAGGTAGGCCGTGGGTGCCGGGGCCGCGGGCCATCCGCGCGCTGCTCGGGCCAGGTTCAGAGCTGGGCGATGCCGTCGTCCTGGGTGTGCTAGTCGGACGCGTTGGGGTTGCGGATGGTGACTCGTACGAAGTCGTCGAAGATGTCGACTTGGGGTGGGGTGGGGGCGTCGAGCTTCAGGCGCAGCTTGGTGCCGTCCTTGGGGTTGGCATTGCTCTCGTCTTGAAAAGTCCAGAGGGCGCGGAAGCCGTCGTGGGCCAGACGATAGTAATGCATCGTGTTCAAGGAGGCGGCATGGGGGAGGACGATGGCAACCACTTTGGTCTTGGGGAAGAAGCGGTAGAAGGAGCCGGCGGCCGATCCCTTGAGGGGAATGACAATGCTGGCGCGGGGGCCTGAGACCTGAACTTCTGGCCAATTGGCGCGCCACGCTGCCCGAGCTATGTCCTTGTCGGTGAGCGCGTCAGGGGCGGGGCGGGCCTGAGCCGGGCTGTCGGTCTTGGGCGGAGCGGGGGCAACGGCCAGGGCGGGTCCGTTCGCCCCCGCATCGGAAGCATCTGTTCCCAGCGCTCCCAGGTCTCCTGACGCTTCGGGCGCGGACTCGGCCAAGTCTCGTCCCCAGCATTCTCCGCCTTCGGTGGCGGCGGCGTCAGGGGACGGCGGAGGGGTAGGTGGTGGCGGGGTCTGGCTCGCCGGCCCGGGAGCTTCACGGGTTGGCCCGGATGACGTGTTTGGCCCGCCAGACATCGGCAGCAGGGCTCGGCCGGCGAGGAAGACCAGTGCGGCGGTCACGGCCGCGATACTAATGCCCGCGACACGACCGACGCCCGCGTCCGGCGTTCTCGCGTCGGGCGATGTTACGGGACCCGGGTGCCTCTGGGTGCTGGCCACGTTCACGACACTGTCCGATGTATCCTTCCACGTCAATAGTCGTGTGAGCGCAGGCGGGCTTTGCCCGACTGCGCTCTTCCGCGGGAGATGTAAAGGACCCTCCCAGGGTCCTTTTCAGGATAGTCGTGTGAGCGCAGGCGGGCTTTGCCCGACTGCGCTCTTCCGCGGGAGATGTAAAGGACCCTCCCAGGGTCCTTTACAT